>ENA-OQIG01000105-OQIG01000105.1-human-gut-metagenome-genome-assembly--contig:-NODE-105-length-46712-cov-3.821638_pt1 | contig 46712 bp, 62 predicted proteins | sample MGYA00242576_ERZ504741 | MGnify/ENA primary metagenome ERZ504741 (study PRJEB26092, sample SAMD00036436) | human gut metagenome | host: Homo sapiens | study: EMG produced TPA metagenomics assembly of... | reverse complement strand
CCTCGTTCTGTCTTATATGGCATGACTTTTCTAGCTTTTTAGCTGTTCGACTTTGATTTTCTTCGCCTATCATTCGCAGGAAGCAGCAAATCCAGCCTCCGCAGACACTAGTCAATCATCTCAAGACACAACGACCATATCTTTCATTCAAACGATTGGTGAATCAGTTCGTCAAATCGCTGCGCAAAATGACCTTTATGCTTCGGTCATGATTGCGCAAGCTATTTTAGAGTCAAACAGTGGTCAGTCAAAACTGAGTCAAGCACCTAATTATAATTTCTTTGGCATCAAAGGGGATTATAAGGGGCAATCGGTGACTATGCAGACTTGGGAGGATGATGGTAATGGGAATTCTTACACCATTGATGCTCAATTTCGTTCTTATGGTAGTTTGGAAGAATCCTTGCAGGATTATGTTCAGTTTCTTCAAAAAGATTTGTATGCTGGTGTGCATAAATCAAAGACTACTTCTTATCAAGATGCGACCGCAGCACTAACAGGGACTTATGCCACAGATACGTCTTACGGTAGCAAATTAAATCAGCTCATTTCAGAATACAATTTGACTATTTATGATAGTTGGTAAACACACTTTTTTTGAGTTAAAAAAAGAATTGTCAGTATTGCTTTTAAAGTTCAAAGAAAAGCGTGCAAAATAGAGTTGAAATATGCTATAATGAAAAGCGATATACAAAGAGGAGATAAGTATGGAATTAGTACGTGAAAAAGAATTTGTCAACCAATACCATTATGATGCAAGAAATCTCGAATGGGAAAAAGAAAATGGTACACCGAAGACTAATTTTGAAGTCACATTTCAATTAGTGAAAAAAGACACAGACAATAATCAAACAACAATCGTTTCTGTTTTACAATTTATGATTGTAAAACAAGAGTTTGTCATTAGTGGTGTTGTCTCACAAATGGTTCACATTCAAAATCGTATTGTTAATGAACCAAGTGAATTCACTAAGGACGAAGTTGAATATTTGGCAGCGCTTTACTTGATATTGTGCAACGCCTAACATACGAAGTAACCGAAATTGCCTCGATCGTCCAGGGGTTAAATTGGAGTTTAGAAGTTAATGAAATTAGCAGTTATAACAGATACAACCGCAGTTTTGTCAGATGACCTTAAGGCAAAAGAGAATCTTTTTGTCTTAGATATCCCAATCATGATTGGTGGTGTTTCTTACGTTGAAGGGAAAGACTTAAGCCTTGATGATTTTTACAAAAAAATGGCTATGTCACCAACTTTACCTAAGACAAGCCAACCAAGTCTAGTTAAATTGGATGAAATTTTGACACAACTTTCATCAGAAGGCTACACACACGTTGTGGGATTGTTCTTGTCATCAGGCATTTCAGGATTTTGGCAGAATATCCAGTTCTTAATTGAAGATTATCCTGAATTAACGATTGCATTTCCAGATAGTAAAATTACTTCAGCCCCACTAGGTAGCATGGTAAAAAATACACTTAATTGGGCTGAAGATGGTCTTTCGTTTGATGATATTTTGGCTAAATTGCAAAAGCAAATCGATGGAACAAGTGCCTTTATCATGGTTGATGATTTAAATCACTTGGTAAAAGGTGGACGTTTGTCAAATGGTTCAGCTTTGATTGGTAACTTGCTTAGCATTAAACCAATTCTTTACTTTAATGACGAAGGTGTTATTGAAGTATATGAAAAAGTGCGAACTGAGAAAAAGGCTATCAAACGTCTTGTAGATGTTTTGTCTGACGTGACTAAAAATGGCGAATACGAAGTCTTCATCATTCATTCTCGCGCAGAAGAAAAAGCACAACATTTCTATCAAACTTTGGCTGAAAGAGGTCAAACAGAAAATCTAGAAATCGTATCATTTGATGGCGTAATTGCTACTCATTTAGGGGAAGGTGCCGTTGCATTTGGTTTCACACCAATTGTCTAAGTGCTAGAGAGGAAAAGAAAAAACATGAGTATTAAAGTTATCGTAGCAGGTTTTAAAGGGAGAATGGGTTCAGCAGCAGTTAATATGGTTAAGGGAGATGACGAATTAGCCTTAGCAGCTTTGCTTGATCCATTTGCAACAGAAAAAGAAGTTGATGGCGTCCCAGTATTCACTGATAAATCACAACTAGTTGGTTTTGATGCTGATGTGTGGTTGATTTTACCATGCCAGCTGTTGCTTATGAAAACACTCGTTTTGCTTTAGAAAAAGGCTTTGCTCCAGTTGTTGGGACAACAGGATTTTCTGAAGACGAAATCGCCGAATTGATCGCTCTTTCTGAAGACAAGAAAATCGGTGGACTCATTGCCCCTAACTTTGCTATAGGTGCAATTTTACTCATGGAATTTGCTGCTAAAGCAGCCAAATATTTTCCGGACCTTGAAATTATTGAATTACATCATGATAAGAAGAAGGATGCTCCTTCAGGAACGGCTGTGAAAACAGCTGAATTGATTCGCGAAGTACGTCAAGCTAAAAAACAAGGGGCTCCTGATGAAGTTGAAACACTTAAGGGTGCTCGTGGTGCTGATTTTGATGGCATGCGTATCCACAGTGTTCGCTTACCAGGCTTAGTTGCTCACCAAGAAGTTATTTTTGGAGCACAAGGTGAAGGCCTAACACTTCGTCATGATTCATATGATCGTATTTCATTTATGAGTGGCGTTAATATTGGGATTAAAGCAGTTGTGAAACAAGATAAACTTGTTTATGGTTTGGAAAAATTACTATGAAATTAAACAATCTGCCTTCTGAATTTCAGGAGGCTTTACCAATTTTAAAGAAAATTCGTGAAGCAGGCTACGAGGCATATTTTGTCGGTGGTAGTGTTCGAGACGTTTTATTAAATCGTCCGATTCACGATGTTGATATTGCAACAAGTTCTTACCCAGAAGAAACAAAAAGCATTTTTCACCGTACCGTTGATATTGGGATTGAGCATGGGACTGTGCTTGTTCTTGAAGAAGGTGGCGAGTATGAAATCACTACTTTCCGTACGGAAGATGTTTACGTAGATTATCGTAGACCAAGTAGCGTATCCTTTGTTCGCTCACTTGAAGAGGATTTGAAACGTCGTGACTTTACGGTAAATGCTTTTGCACTTGATGAAACAGGTTTGATTATTGATAAATTTAATGGTTTAGCTGACCTGAAAGCCAAATTGTTACGTGCGGTTGGAAATCCAGCTGAGCGTTTTAATGAGGATGCCCTTCGCATCATGCGTGGTTTCCGTTTTTCAGCTAGTCTTGATTTTGATATTGAACCTGAGACTTTTGCTGCCATGGCAGCACATGCGCCCTTACTTGAAAAAATTTCAGTAGAGCGCTCTTTTATTGAATTTGACAAATTATTGATGGCACCTTTCTGGCGTAAAGGGATTAAAACCATGATTGCAAGTGAAGCTCAAAAATACCTTCCTCATCTTGAGAATGCTCATGATCATTTGCAACAATTTTTGGATAATTTGGCAGACGATTATCACTTTAAAACATCAGAACAAGCTTGGGCAGCTTTGCTATTAGCATTGGATGTCAAAGATGTTCGTGACTTTTTGCGAGCTTGGAAAACATCAAGTCAATTCCAAAAGGATGTTGAAAAGATTGTATCAATCTATCGTTTCCGTTTGACAAATGAGCTTGATAAGATGGAAATGTATTGTTATGGTCGTAATCTTATCGAACAAGCAGAAGACCTTCGCCTAGGTTTCGGTCTACCAGTTGATTTTCCAACAATTGAGCGCTTGGATAAAGAATTAGCCATTCATGACAAACATGAAATCGTAGTCAATGGTGGTATGTTGATTAAAGAAATGCAATTCAAACCAGGTCCTGAGCTTGGTCAAATTCTAAAAGCAATCGAACAACATATCGTCCTTGGTGAGCTTGCCAATGATAAAGAAGCTATTTTTGAATTTATTAGAAAGGAAAGTAAATGAGCGATTTTATCGTAGAACACTTAACGAAATCCGTTGGTGACAAGACAGTATTTCGTGATATTTCCTTTATTATTCATGATTTTGATCGTATCGGGATTATTGGTGTTAATGGTACCGGTAAAACGACCCTCCTCGACGTTATTTCAGGTCGACTTGGTTTTGATGGTGATGTGTCGCCATTTTCAGCTAAGAATGGTTATAAAGTTGCCTATTTGACGCAAGAACCTGAGTTTGATGATAACAAAACGATTTTGGATACAGTTTTGTCATCAGATTTGCGTGAAATGACTTTGATTAAAACATATGAAACCTTGATGGCTAATTATGATGAAGCAAATCAAGACAAACTTGAAAAAGTCATGGCAGAAATGGATTCGCTTGACGCTTGGGCTATTGAGAGTGAAGTGAAGACAGTTTTGACAAAACTTGGTCTTGAAGATTTGTCACAAAAAGTTGGTGATTTGTCTGGTGGTCTTCGTCGTCGCGTGCAATTAGCACAAGTGTTGCTAAATGATGCTGACTTGTTGTTGCTTGACGAACCGACAAACCACTTGGATATTGATACCATTGCTTGGTTAACAAATTACTTGAAAACTTCTAAAAAGACAGTTCTTTTCATCACTCACGACCGATATTTCTTGGATAATGTGGCAACACGTATTTTTGAATTGGCAAATAGTCAATTGACAGAATATCAAGGAAATTATCAGGATTACGTTCGTTTGCGTGCAGAACAAGATGAACGTGATGCAGCAATGCTTCACAAGAAAAAACAACTTTACAAGCAAGAGCTGGCTTGGATGCGTACGCAACCACAGGCTCGTGCGACAAAACAACAAGCACGTATTAATCGATTTAATGATTTGAAAGCTGACTTGTCTGGTACGACTCAGTCGACTGAGCTTGAAATTAATTTTGAAACAAGCCGTATCGGGAAAAAAGTTATCAATTTTGAAGATGTCTCATTTGCTTTCCCTGATAAACGAATCTTAACAGATTTCAATTTATTGGTGCAAAATAAAGATAGAATTGGGATTGTTGGAGATAACGGAGTCGGGAAATCAACCCTTCTTAATTTGATTAATGGTGATTTGAAGCCAAGTTCAGGTAAACTTGAAATTGGTGAGACTGTCCGCATTAGTTATTTCTCACAATTGCCAAAAGATATGGACGAAGACAAACGTGTCATCAATTATTTGCAAGAAGTAGCAGATGAAGTCAAGACAAGTGTTGGAACAACAAGTGTGACGGATTTGTTAGAACAATTCTTGTTCCCACGTTCAACACATGGAACTTTGATTTCAAAACTTTCTGGTGGTGAGAAGAAACGTCTTTATCTCTTGAAAATTTTGATTGAAAAACCAAATGTTCTTTTGCTCGACGAACCGACAAACGACCTTGACATTGCGACTTTGACTGTTCTTGAAAGCTTTTTACAAACTTTCCAAGGGCCAGTTATCACAGTTAGTCACGACCGCTATTTCCTTGATAAGGTAGCTAATAAAATTTTGGCCTTTGAAAATGGTCATATCAGAGAATTTTTCGGAAATTACACGGATTATCTTGACGAAAAAGCATTTGAAGAAAATGCAGCAGAACACGTTAAGAAAGAAACTCAACAAAAGACTGAAAAAGAAAAAACGAAAAAGAAACGCATGTCTTATTTTGAAAAAAAAGAATGGGAAGTCATCGAAGATGAAATTGCCAATCTTGAAGAAGACATCGAATCTATCGAAGCTCAAATGCAAGAAAATGCCAGCGATTATGGCAAACTAGCTGGACTTCAACGTTCATTAGATGAAGCTAATAAAAACTTACTTGAAAAATACGAAAGATATGAATACCTAAGTGAACTTGAGGGATAATGTTTTATAAGTAATGACAAAGACTTGATGATAAAACGGTGAAGGTTCCTGATGATAAAAAAGAGGAAGTTAAAGCGGGAAAACTTAAAATTGATGGGGTTGACTTACGAACCTCAGACGGTCGGTATGCAGGAAAACTTGAAGATATTTCAGAAGAATTTGAAGAAGAGAAGTCTAGCAATAATCCCAATTTTTCTTCTGATGCTTTATATGCAGCAGTCGGGGCTTTGTTAGCCTCAGGAATTTCTGTCTTAGCATATAAAGGACACCTACTAAGTACTAAGCAGAAAACATTAATTGACAAGCTAGAATCTACCATTCACCCATATAGCGGAACTATTTTGAAAAATATTTATAATAGAGAATCTGTTGCAGCGTTATCTGAGTTTTTAGCTACTGTTCAGGAGATTACAGAAATCAAATTTCCAATATTTATAAAAAGTAGCAAACTAGGTTGGTGGGATTCTTTTGTTAGTGTAATCCATTTATACACTCAAGAATTGATTAAAAATAATCCTCAAGACGGACAAGAACTTCCCGAACTGCCAAAAAAGAAGAAATTATTAAAAATAATTATTTTATTGCTCAGCTGAAGTTTATAGAAAAGTGTTTATTAATCCAACAAGAAATTATTGCTGATACTGTTAACAATATTCCACCATTGGAGGAAGAGAGTATTAATCAAACTAATAATAAAGTATTTAAAGTTACTAAAGTTTAATATAATTTAACTAGTTGAGTGACTTAGCTGGATAGCAGTCACTCTTTCTTGCAAAAAGAAGGTATTTCGTTACTTAAAAATAGAGAACAGATTAGAAAGGAAAGGCTATGAAACTCATTTGGACTTATTTGAAAAGATACCCAAAATGGCTAGTGCTCGATGTTATTGGGGCGCTTACCTTTGTAGTGGTTAACTTAGGCTTACCAACGGCTCTTGCTCGAATGATTGATCAAGGGGTTACAGTTGGAAATAAGGATAAGGTCTATTTCTGGGCACTGGTTATGCTGGTTGTCATCATCTTGGGGATGATTGGACGTGTGATTCTTGCTTATGCAGCAGGAAAAATTACCACAAACATGATTAAGGATATGCGCAATGACATGTATGATAAGTTACAGCAATATTCACATCAAGAATATGAACAAATCGGTGTGTCTTCCTTGGTAACACGGATGACCAGTGATGCTTTTATCTTGATGCAGTTTGCTGAGCAGACGTTACGTATGGGTGTCATTACACCTTTAATGATGATTTCTAGTGTGGTGATGATTTTAGTAACCAGTCCATCACTTGCTTGGATTGTAGCAGTTGCTATTCCATTTTTGGTTCTGGTTGTTTACTATGTGGCAACTCGTACGCGTCCTTTATCAGAAAAACAACAATCAACTCTTGATAAAATCAACCAATATGTTCGTGAAAATTTAACTGGTTTACGTGTCATTCGTGCTTTTGCGAGAGAAGATTTTCAAGAACAGCGTTTTGGTAGCAAAAACGATGAATATAAAGACTTATCAAGCCGCTTATTTATTTTAACTGGTTTGACTGAACCACTCTTTGTTCTAATCATTATTTCAATGATTGTTGCTATTGTTTGGTTTGCTTTGAACCCATTGGCACATGGTGAGTTACAAATCGGTAACTTGGTAGCCTTTATTGAATATAGTTTCCATGCCTTATTCTCATTTCTTTTGTTTGCCAATTTCTTTACCATGTATCCTCGTATGGTGGTTTCAAGCGAACGTATTTCGGAAGTTATGGCGATGCCAATTTCCATTGACCCTAATGATGATGGTGTGACTGAGACAGCTACAAAAGGTTATTTGGAATTTGACAAGGTAACCTTTGCTTACCCAGGTGAAACGGAAAGCCCAGTCTTAAAAGATATTTCCTTTAAGGCAAAACCTGGTGAAACCATTGCCTTTATCGGGTCTACGGGTTCTGGTAAGTCATCACTGGTTAACTTGATTCCACGTTTTTATGACGTGACGCTTGGTAAGATTTTGGTTGATGGTGTTGATGTTAGGGATTATCAACTGAAAGCACTTCGTCAAAAGATTGGCTTTATTCCGCAAAAAGCTCTGCTATTTACAGGAACCATCGAAGAAAACTTGAAGTATGGTAAGTCTGATGCGACAAGTGAGGAATTGCAAGCGGCAGCTGATATCGCACAAGCTAAAGAATTTATCGAAAGTCGTGATGACCGTTATCAAACCCATCTAGCTGAAGGCGGAAGCAATTTGTCAGGTGGTCAAAAACAACGTCTCTCAATTGCGCGTGCTGTGGTTAAAAAACCAGATATCTACATTTTCGATGATTCTTTTTCAGCGCTTGATTATAAGACAGACGCTCAGCTGCGTGCTCGTTTGAAAGAAGTGACACAAGAAGCAACTGTTTTAATTGTGGCGCAACGTGTGGGAACTATCATGGATGCTGATCAAATCATTGTGCTTGATAAAGGTGAAATTGTTGGACGTGGCACACATGATGAATTGATGCAATCAAATGATATTTATCGTGAAATTGCTAACTCACAATTGAACAAAGCTGAAGAAATGAAAGGAGAATAAGAATGTCGAAACGAAATGTTTTTCTACGTTTATGGGATTATCTCCGACAATATAAAGGTGCACTTTTCTTGGCTGTTTTTCTAAAAATCTTTAGCAGTGTTATGAGTGTACTGGAGCCATTTGTACTTGGTCTTGCAATCACTGAATTGACGTCAAATCTTATGGATATGGCTCATGGTGTGGCTGGTGCTCATCTTAACATCTCTTATATTGCTATTATTTTGGTGCTTTACTTTGTCCGTGGTATGGGTTATGGTCTAAGTAGCTATGGTTCAAACTTTTTCATTACCAAAGCGGTGCAAAAGACTATTCATGATTTGCGTCGTGATTTAAGTGAAAAAATTAATAAGATTCCAGTTTCTTACTTCGACAGTCAGCAATTTGGGAACGTCTTGGGACGTTTTACATCAGATGTTGAAACAGTGTCAAATGCGCTTCAACAAAGTTTCCTTCGTATCATCGAAGCATTTACGACCATTACATTGGTTATTTGCATGGTGCTTTATTTGAATTGGCGTCTTGCTTGGTCGTCATTGCCATTATTCCGATTACTTACCTTAGTGCTAAATTCATCTTGGGCAAATCGCAACCTTACTTTAAGGAACAAGCAGACGCACTTGGTGATATGAATGGTTTTGTTCAAGAAAATCTGTCTGGTTTTAATGTCATTAAACTTTATGGACGTGAAGAAATCTCTAGCCAAGAATTCCGTGAGATTACTCAGAATTTACAAGAAGTTGGCTTTAAAGCAAGCTTCATTTCTGGGATTATGATGCCAGCTTTAAGTGCTATTTCAGATATGGCTTACCTGATTATTGCCGTTTTAGGTGCTCTTCAAGTTCTTTCTGGTCAGCTAACTGTTGGTAATATGCAAGCTTTTGTTCAATATGTTTGGCAAGTGAGTCAACCAGTTCAAACCATTACCCAATTAGCTAGTGTTCTTCAAAGTGCTAAATCATCACTTGACCGTATTTTTGAAGTCTTGGATGAGCCAGAAGAAGCAGCACAAGTGACTGAAAAACTAGTACATGACTTGTCTGGTCAAGTAACCTTTGAAAATGTATCTTTCCAATATGTTGCTGATAAACCATTGATTCATAACTTTGACTTAGAGGTTAAACCGGGTGAAATGGTTGCTATTGTCGGACCAACTGGTGCTGGTAAGACAACGCTGATTAATCTTTTGATGCGATTTTACGATGTAACGGATGGTTGCATTAAGGTCGATGGTCACGATATTCGTAATTTATCACGCCAAGATTATCGCAAACAATTTGGAATGGTCTTACAAGATGCTTGGCTTTATGAAGCAAGTATCAAAGAAAACCTTCGTTTTGGTAATTTGGATGCGACAGATGAAGAAATCGTGGCAGCCGCAAAAGCCGCTAACGTTGATCACTTTATCCGCACCCTTCCAGGTGGTTACAATATGGAAATGAATCAAGAATCAAGCAATGTCTCACTTGGTCAAAAACAACTCTTGACCATTGCGCGTGCTTTGCTTGCTGATCCTAAAATCTTGATCTTGGATGAAGCAACTTCATCCGTTGATACGCGGCTTGAACTCTTGATTCAAAAGGCTATGGAGAAATTGATGGAAGGTCGTACAAGCTTTGTGATTGCACACCGCTTGTCAACCATTCAAGATGCTGATAAAATCTTGGTGCTCAACAATGGTCAGATTGTTGAGCAAGGAAACCATGAAAGCCTTCTAGCCGCTAAAGGTTTCTATTACGATTTATACAATAGTCAATTTGCTAAAAACAATTAGCCATTGAATATCTTTCATAAAGATGATATGATTATTAAGTAATAATAACGATGTTTGAGAAAAGCCATCGCTAAAAAAACAGCCTAATGACTGAAATTAGCGCCCCTGTGGATTCCCATAGGGGCTTCTTCTTTGCCCAGATATATTAGAAAAGAGATATTGAAATGAAACGTCAACCAGCACTTGTCGCTTTAGTGGCGGACAAGAGTCCACAACTTGCCTATTTTGGGCTTTAGAGCATTATGAACACGTCGAAACAGTGACTTTTAATTATGGTCAATGTCACAGTCTTGAAATCGAAGTTGCCAAACATATTGCTGCTGAGTAAGGTGTTAAAAATCACTTGCTTGATATGTCATTGCTTGGGCAATTAACGGAAAATGCATTGACACGTTATATTGAGATTGAAAATCCAGACGATGATGTGCCAAATACCTTTGTTGACGGGCGAAATCATTTGTTCTTATCATTTGCTGCAGTGCTTGTCAAACGACTTGGGATTACTGACATTATCACTGGGGTTTGTGAAACAGACTTTTCAGGATACCCTGATTGTCGTGATACCTTTGTCAAATCACTTAATATGACTTTGAACCTTGCCATGGATTATAACTTTGTTATTCAAACTCCTCTCATGTGGCTTGATAAATCAGAAACTTGGGAATTGGCAAATAAACTTGGAAAATTTGACTACGTCCGTGAAAAAACTTTGACATGCTATAACGGTATCAAAGGAAGCGGTTGTGGGGAATGTCCATCATGCAAACTTCGTCAAGCAGGTCTTGAAAAATACTTGGCAAGAAGAGGTAAGACTTAATGTTTTTGGCTCCAAAGGAAATTAAAGAACCAGCTGGTGAATCACTGGCCTATTGTCCTCGACGCGTTATGGTTTCAAAGGAGTTCACTTTTGATTTGGCCCATCATTTGTTCAATTATGATGGCAAGTGTAAGGCGGTTCATGGACACATTTACCGTTTGAAAATTGCTGTTTCGGGTTGGTTTGATGAACGTGGCATATCAGTTGATTTTGGAGATATTAAGCAGATTTATAAAGAACATTTGGAGCCGCATTTGGACCATCGTTACCTTAATGAAAGCTTGCCTTATATGAATACAACGGCTGAAAATATGGTTTATTGGATTTTTGAGCAGGTAGCGAAGCATTTGCCAAAGGAACGTGAAATTAGAGTAGAATATGTCCATTTGTGTGAAACACCAAGTTCATATGCTGAGTTCAGAAGGGAGTGGCTTTTAGATGACTAAGCGTCCACTAATGATTCCTGTGCTAGAAATTTTCGGACCAACTTTTCAAGGAGAAGGATGAGCAATTGGTCAAAAGACCATGTTTGTCAGAACAGCTGTTTGTGATTATCACTGTGCTTGGTGTGACTCAGTTTTTACTTGGGATGGTTCAGAAAAGCCAAAACGTATGACTGCTGATGAAATTATTACAGAGCTAGATAAGTTGGGATCTTATGACTATGTAACTTTGTCAGGTGGTAATCCCTGTCTTTTAGGAGCTAAAGCTAATATGGGGGAATTGGTTGTTAAGTTAAAAGCGCGTGGTGTGACACTGGGGATTGAAACACAAGGGTCTCGTTGGCAGACTTGGCTAAAAGACATCGACCAAGTCACTCTTAGTCCAAAACCACCATCAAGTAGATGACTGTGAATTTTGAAATACTTGATTTTATTGTGTCTCAGTTGGATAAAGACCAAGTCACTTTTAGAATTCCTGTCTTTAATGATGAGGATTTAACATTTGCTAAAATGATTCAAAAACGTTATCAGCCTGATGTTTTGTATTTATCGGCTGGAAATCCTGAACCACATGCTTCTGGAAATATTGTAGAAGCACAGCTTAATCGTCTACGTCAGCTTTGGGAAACAGTGGCAGCTGACACAGAATGGAAAAGTGTGCGAGTTTTGCCACAACTGCATACATTACTTTATGATAATAAACGTGGCGTTTAAAATGGAGATTTAAATGAATAAAGCGCAGCTTAATTGCTTACGCCGATTTGGGGAGAGCACTATAACCGATTCAAGTGGCAAAGCGTGCACGTCTTGCCACAATTATACTGATATTTGATAAGAAAAATGGAATTTAAAAGGAGATTTTAATGACTAGAACAGATGAAATGAAAAATTTAACCTGCTGGGAAATCAAAATACCAAGTATAAATATGACTATGATCCAAGTATTCTTGAATCATTTGACAATCGTCATGTCGATAATGGTTACTCTATTAAATTCAATTGTCCTGAGTTTACCTCACTATGTCCGATTACAGGTCAGCCAGATTTTGCAACGATTTATCTCTCATATATTCCTGATAAACTTTGTGTCGAATCAAAATCATTGAAACTTTATCTATTTAGCTACCGTAATTATGGTGATTTCCATGAAAATTGTATCAACACCATTGGTAAAGACTTGATTGATTTACTGCAACCACGTTATCTTAAGGTTTGGGGAAAATTCACTCCACGTGGTGGCTTGTCAATCGATCCGTATTTTAACTACGGAAAACCTGGTACCAAGTATGAAAAAATGGCAGATTACCGCTTGATGAACCACGATTTGTATCCAGGAACCATTGATAATCGCTAAAAAATAACCCTCGTATTTTTCCGAGGGTTTTGTTGATTACAATTTAAATGAAAAACTAATACCAGAAACGCCGACAGCCACTAGAAGAAGACCTGCCAAACGACCAACAAAGATAGCTGACAAAGTTGGATTAAATAGGAGGAATATTCCCAGAAGAATGGCAAGAACAGCTGAACCTAAGAAACGATTGGCATCAAAGAATCCAGCTTTTTTCATTTGAAAACCACCAATCAAACGTAAAATACCACTAATTAAAATCCAATAAGCAACAATGGTCATAACAGCACTTGATAGAGACATAACTGAGCTAGATAGCAGGATAATCCCAAAAACAATGGACAAGATACCTTGTAGCAAGTACCAAAGTGAACGATTAACGCTACTTGAATACATAAAGAGACTTGTGAATCCAGACAAGAAAATAATAATGGCGATAATCCAACCAATCATGCTGTAGTCGTGAAGGGATGAATAAAGAGAAAAAGTCCGATAATTAGGGCGATAATCCCTGACCAAAGTGATAAACCTTTCATAATGTTACCTCCTATATTGTCACCTTAATCATACCACAAATCACGAAAAAAAGATTGTTAGAAGTTATAGATTAGAGAGTTAGAAAAAAAACTAAGTGACATAAGATGTAATGTTTTATAACATCAAAATAAAATTTTTTTAGAAAAGTTACTGTAAATGCTTGACAGAAATATTCAGAAAATTTATAGTATTTAATGTAATACAAAATTACAATCACGTTTATGGAGGACATATATATGACAACAGGTAAAGAGTATGTAGCTGGCGTCTTTGAAAAAGTGAAAGCTCTTAATGCTCATGAGCCCGAATTTCTACAAGCTGTAGAAGAAGTGTTTGAATCACTGGTTCCAGTGTTTGATAAATATCCTAAATACGTTGAAGAAAATCTTCTTGAACGTTTGGTAGAACCTGAACGCATTGTTTCTTTCCGTGTTCCTTGGGTTGACGACAAGGGTCAAGTTCAAGTGAACCGTGGTTTCCGTGTTCAGTTCTCATCTGCTATTGGTCCTTATAAAGGTGGTCTTCGTTTTCACCCATCAGTAAACCAATCCATTATTAAATTCCTTGGTTTCGAACAAATCTTTAAAAACTCATTGACTGGTCAACCTATCGGTGGTGGTAAAGGTGGTTCAAACTTTGATCCTAAAGGTAAATCAGACAAGGAAATTATGCGTTTCTGCCAAAGCTTTATGACAGAGTTGAGCAAACACATTGGTGCTGACACTGACGTTCCAGCTGGTGATATCGGTGTTGGTGGACGTGAAATTGGTTATCTTTACGGTCAATACAAACGACTTCGTAATGAATACACAGGAGTTCTTACTGGTAAAGGACTTACTTACGGAGGTTCTCTTGCACGTACAGAAGCAACTGGTTACGGTGCTGTTTACTTCGCTGAGCAAATGCTTAAAGCTCGCGGTGAAGACTTCGCTGGTAAAGTAGCTCTTGTATCAGGTTCAGGTAACGTTGCTATTTACGCAACTGAAAAACTTCAATCACTTGGTGCTAAAGTCGTTGCTGTTTCAGATTCATCAGGTTATGTTTATGATCCGGAAGGTATCGATGTTCCACTTCTCAAACAATTGAAAGAAGTAGAACGTGCACGTATCGTGAAATATGCTGAAGCTCGTCCAAGTGCAACTTTCACACCTGCTAACGAAGGGACTATCTGGTCAATCAAAGCAGACCTTGCCTTCCCATGTGCTACACAAAATGAAATCAATGCTGAACAAGCTAAAATGCTTGTTGACAATGGTGTCATTGCTGTTACTGAAGGTGCAAACATGCCTTCAACATTGGAAGCTATCGAAGTTTTCCAAAAAGCTGGTGTTTCATTTGGTCCTGCCAAAGCAGCCAACGCAGGTGGTGTAGCTGTTTCAGCGCTTGAAATGGCACAAAATAGCCAACGTACACCTTGGTCTTTCGAGGAAGTAGATGCTAAACTTTACAACATCATGAAAGGCATTTACGAAAATACTGCAGCTGCAGCCAAAGAATTTGATGCAGAAGGTAACCTTGTTGTTGGTGCCAATATTGCTGGATTCCTTAAAGTTGCTGAAGCAATGTCAGCACAAGGTATTGTTTAACATATTACCTTAGAACCGTACAGACGGATCCAACAAGCCATTTTGTCTTAAATTAATTCTCTAATATCAAATAACTGAATCGAGCTCACCTAGGTGGGCTCTTTTGGTTGCTTGAAAAATTTGCTATAATGTTTTTAGTGAAAGAGAGGTTCTTCTTATGATTGAAGTGAGAGAAGTAACTGTTAAAGATGCTAAAAATCTGCTTGAATTTAGTAATCAGGTTGGTTCGGAAACAAACAATCTTTCCTATGGTAGTGAAGGGATGGGACCTTCTGTTGCTGAGGAAGAGAAAATCTTAGTAAAATTTCAAAATGCCAAGACATCTTATTTTTTATTAACTGAAGGAAATGGCCAAATTGTTGGAACTTGCAATTGTAGAAGTTTTCGAAAAAAACGTTTATCACACCGCGCAGAAATTGGAATTGCAGTTAAAAAAACTATTGGAATAGAGGCATTGGCCGTAAACTCTTAACACGCTTAATCAATCTTAGTCGACAATCTGGTCTTAAAATTCTCTCACTTGAAGTTCGGACTGATAACAAGGGTGCTATTCACCTTTATGAAAGTTTAGGTTTTCGTAGGATTGGAACCCTTGAAGGCTTTATGGAAATTGATGGCGAGTCTATCGATTTTGACATTATGGAATTATTTTTGGAGAAATCATGATTAGAGAAATTGTAAAAGATACCTTTTTTTTGGCGCAAAAATCGCAAGAAGCTACAAAAGATGACTTGTATCTAGCCCAAGATTTACAGGATACTTTAAATGCGAATCGACCTAACTGCATTGGAATGGCAGCGAATATGATTGGTGTTAAAAAACGCGTGATTATTGTCAATATGGGCTTGGCAGATTGGGTGATGTTTAATCCAGTTATGACGAATAAATCTCTTCCTTTTGACACTGAAGAGTCTTGTCTATCACTTTTAGGCTCTCGTCCTACGCGACGTTACCAAAAAATCGATGTTACTTTTATGGATAAGAATTGGAATAAACAAAGCTTAACGTTGACTGGTTTAGCAGCACAAATTTGTCAGCATGAACTAGACCATTTAGAAGGTATTATCATCTAGAAAAGTCGTTAGTGCAGCTTTTCTTTTTTTACTGGTTAAAAAATAATTGCCCTAAGAACTTTTTTCTTGACATTAGTTCTCATAAGAACTACAATGTATTTTACAAGAATAAATCTTGAAAAATTTTCAGAAAGTGATGAAAAAATGCGAGACAAAGATTCGTTTTCACAATTTAGATACTTTATTAATTTGATGGAGAATCGGGTACATGAGCTCGGTGAGCAGTATGGTGTTGAAAATCTCGCTGGTCCGCAGGGATTTGCAGTTCTTTATTTACGTGAAAATGAAGACAAAGAAGTTTTCATCAAGGACATTGAACGTAAGCTTAAGATTTCAAAATCTGTGACCAGTAATTTGATTAAACGAATGGAGAAGAATGGCTTTATTGAGGTGGTTCCGTCGGAGGTTGATAAGCGTTATAAGCGTGTCGTCTTGACTGAGCTGGGTAAAGCAAAATCCAAAGGCATCGATGCTTTTCATACTGCTATTCATAAGCAAATTTTTGATGGTATTAGCCGTGAAGAGCTAGAAATTTCTGGCCGTGTTTTTGATCGTATTTTGAAAAACTTAGAAAACAAGGAGTAACGCATGTTAAAAATTTTTAAACGTTTAACGGCAAAAGAAATCATCATGATGATTATTGCCGTATTATTTGTGTGTTTGAATGTTTTCTTGGATTTAAAAATTCCAGATTACATGTCTGATATCACATCCTTACTCTCAACTCAAGGAACAAAAGCAAAAGATATTTTTGCTTGGAATCTAGATGCCCCAGGTATGCGTATGGTCTTGCTTTCTTTAGGAAGTTTTGCAGCCTCTGTGGTTGTCGGATTCTTAGCCGCACGCATCGCAGCAAGTTTCAGTACGCGTTTGCGTGATGATATTTTCCATAGTGTTTTGGACTTTTCAGATGCGGAAATTAAGAAATTTTCAATTCCAAGTCTTTTAACACGTACAACAAATGACATTACTCAAATTCAGTTGGTCTTTACCATGGGACTTCAAGTTATTACCAAAGGACCAATTATGGCAATCTGGGCTATTACGAAGATTGCTGATAAAAACCATGAGTGGTTGATGGTGCTGGTTGTAGCTGTGGCTGTCATGATTTTAATGTTGATTTTCTTGCTCATGATGGTAATGCCAAAACAACGCATGATTCAAAAATTAACGGATAAATTGAACAGTATTACACGTGAATCTTTGACTGGTATTCGTGTTGTTCGTGCTTACAATGCCGAAAGTTATCAAGATGGTAAATTTGCTAAAGCCAATGATAACGTGACGAACTTTAACCTCTTTATCAACCGTTCAATGGCTTTGATGTCACCAGTCATGACAAGTATTTCAAGCGGGATGACTTTGGCAATTTATTGGATTGGTGCTTTCCTGATTGAAGATATTGCTATTCCAAAAGACCCAACTAAGATTGCTGGTGCCATGCAAGATAAGGTAAATATCTTCTCAGATATGGTGGTTTATTCCTCATATGCCATGCAAGTTGTTATTGGTTTTATGATGATGATTATCGTTTTCTTCATTCTTCCCCGTGCGGTTGTCGCTGCAGGTCGTATTAATGAAGTCTTGGATACGAAGCCATCTGTTACTTATCCTGAAGAAAGTAAAGCTCAGCCGGCCGAAAAAGGTTCTGTTGAATTTGATGACGTATCTTTCCGCTACAGCGAGCATTCGGAAGCTGTTTTGGAACATGTTTCCTTTAAGGCTAAAGCAGGTGATACGGTTGCCTTTATCGGATCAACAGGTTCTGGTAAATCTACTCTAGTTAATTTGATTCCTCGTTTCTATGATGCAAGTGAAGGAACAATCAAAGTTGACGGTGTTGACGTTCGTGATTACGATCATGACACCCTTCACAAGATTGTTGGTTACATTCCGCAAAAAGCTGTGCTCTTTAGTGGAAACATCGCTTCAAATATGGACATGGGTGACAGCAATAGTTCACCGCTTGATGATGATAAGATGTGGGAAGCACTTGATTTGGCACAAGGTAAAGATTTCGTTGAAAGTAAAGAGGGTCAACTAAAAGCTAAAGTCTCCCAAGGTGGTCAAAACTTCTCAGGTGGTCAAAAACAACGCTTGGCGATTGCGCGTGCCCTTGCTCGTAAACCTGAAATTATCATCTTTGATGATTCATTCTCAGCGCTTGATTATAAGACTGACCGAATCCTTCGTTCTCAATTGAAAGAACGTACAGCTGACATGACTAAGTTGATTGTTGCCCAACGTATTTCAACAATCATGGATGCTGATCAGATCTTAGTCTTGGATGAAGGTAAAGTAGTTGGTCAAGGTACTCACGAAGAATTGCTTGCAAATAATGAAGTTTATCGTGAAATTGCTTACTCACAATTATCTAAGGAGGAATTAGAAAATGGAAAATAAGAAAAAAGTATCCTTCTATGGCAGAATGGAGCCCTACATTAAAGGTTTCCAATTTCCATTTATCCTTGCGGTAATTGGAGCCATTATTTCAGCGACTGTTACTGTTATTGGTCCTGATAAATTAAAAGAAATTACAAATACCATTATGAAAGGCTTGACACCAACTAAAATGGGGACTATCCCTGGTGTTGACCTAGATAAGGTTGGGCAAATTGCTTTAACTCTTGCTATTTTATATGTGATTTCTGCAGTTATTGGTTATATTCAAAACTTTACAGTAGCTACCATCGTTCAACGTTTCTCTCAACGTTTGCGTGCAGCTATCCAAGTTAAAATTGACCGTGTGCCGCTAAATTATTTTGATAGTCATTCACAAGGGGATACTCTTTCTCGTGTGACAAATGACGTGGATTTGCTTGGTCAGTCTCTTAACCAAAGTTTGGGAACATTGGTCACTTCAGTAGTACTTTTGATTGGTTCGATTTTCATGATGTTCCATTCAAATGTCAGCATGGCACTAACAGCAATTGGTTCGGTCTTTATCGGATTCTTGCTAGTTGTTGTGATTATGGGGTCATCACAACCCTTGTTTAAACGCCAACAAAATAACTTGGCAGCAGTTAATGGTTATGTCGAAGAAATCTATTCTGGCCATAATGTAGTGACAAGCTATAACGCTTCTGAAGAAACTAGCCAAGCATTTAAAATTCTTAACACAAATCTCTATAAATCAATGTGGCAATCGCAATTCTTATCAGGTATTATGATGCCGCTCATGATTTTCATTGGTAACTTTGGTTATGTGATGGTCTGTGTAGTTGGTGCGGTTAAGGTGATTAATGGCGATATTACCATGGGTGATGTGGTTGCTTTATGAGTTACGTGCGTATTTTCTCACAACCTCTTTCTCAAATTGCTCAAGCTTTCACACAAATGCAATCAGCAACAGCCGCTATGAGTCGTGTTTTTGAATTTCTTGAAGAAGAGGAAATGGAAGATGAATCACACAAAGAACGTCAATTGTCTGATGTTAAAGGTGAAGTTACTTTTGATAATGTCTTCTTTGGTTATTCTAGAGATAAAACCATTATCCATGATTTCTCTGCCGTGGCAAAACCTGGTCAAAAGGTTGCTATCGTTGGACCAACTGGTGCTGGTAAGACAACCATCGTTAACCTTCTTATGAAATTCTATGAAATTGATAAAGGTCAAATTGCTATCGATGGTGTTGACACACGTTTGATGTCACGAGAAGAAGTCCATGACCAATTCGCAATGGTACTTCAAGATACTTGGTTGTTTGAAGGTACAATCAAAGAAAACTTGATTTACAACCAAGAAAATATCACTAATGAACAAGTAGTAGCAGCAGCTAAAGCAGTTGGTGTTCACCACTTTATCATGACGCTTCCTGATGGCTATGACACATACCTTGATGACTCTGTTACCCTTTCAATCGGTCAAAAACAACTCTTGACTATTGCGCGTGCCCTCTTGAAAGATGCTCCGCTTCTTATTCTAGATGAAGCAACATCATCAGTCGATACACGTACGGAAGAATTGATTCAAAAAGCCATGGATAAATTGATGGAAGGTCGTACCTCGTTTGTCATTGCTCACCGTTTATCAACGATTAAAAATGCTGACTTAATCCTTGTGATGAAAGATGGTAACATCATCGAGCAAGGAAATCATGATGAGTTGATGACAGAAGGTGGCTTCTATGCTGACCTTTACAACTCACAGTTTGAAGTAGCTTAAAAAAGAGACCTAATGGTCTCTTTTTTGATAGGAAGTTTGATTTATCCTTATTTTAAGATAATTTGCTATAATGGCAGTAACATCTAGTTAGGAAAAATTATGACAGAATCTATCTATGGGAAATACGCTGATTACCTGTCTTTGATTTTAGAAGACTTTAGCCAGCGTATTCAAGAAAAAAATGACCTGACCAAGAAAGAGACAGGTTATAAGTTATTTGAGCATTTGATTTCACGTGTTAAAACACCTGAAAGTATGGTGGAAAAGTGCCAACGAAAGGGTTTTGAAATCTCAACGGAGTCAGCACTAAGACAAATTCGTGACAGTATCGGTTTACGTATTGTTTGTGGTTTTGTCGATGACATTTACCGCTTGGTTGATGTGATTCATTCTTTTGAAGATTGCAGGATTGTTGGTGAAAAAGACTACATCAAAAATGCTAAACCAAATGGCTATCGCTCATATCACATGATTGTAGAAGTAGAGACACCATATCCTGACTGTCTTGGGAATGAGCAAGGCTCATACTTCATTGAAATTCAGCTTCGCACCATTGCTATGGATTCTTGGGCGAGCCTAGAACATCAGATGAAATACAAGCATGACATCAAAGATCCAAAACGTATTGTGCGTGAGTTAAAACGCTGTGCTGATGAATTGGCTTCCTGCGATTTGACTATGCAAACCATTCGCAATTTGATTCAGGAAAGTTCTCAGGTTGAAGGAGACGACTAATTATGAAAGTACTTATAGCAGAAGACGAAGTTCAGATGAACCGTGTGTTGACAACCGCTCTTACGCATGAAGGCTATGAAGTTGATTCGGTTTTTGATGGGCAAGCAGCTGTTGATAAAGCCAAGGAAAATGCCTATGATGTTATGGTCATGGACATTATGATGCCAAGAAAAACAGGGATTCAGGCTGTGCAAGAAATCCGTCAACTGGTAATCAATCTCATATCGTCATGCTAACAGCTATGGCTGAAATTGATGACCGTGTGACAGGGCTTGATGCAGGTGCGGATGATTATCTTACTAAACCATTTTCGCTAAAAGAATTGCTTGCGCGCCTTCGCTCGATGTCACGTCGAGTGGATACTAACTTTACATCGAATATTTTAAAACTGGGAAGCGTCACTCTAAATGTTGGTGAACAGGAATTGGCTAGTCAAAATACCATTCGCTTAGCAGGAAAAGAAGCTAAGATGCTTGAGTTTTTCATGTTAAACCCTGGCAAGAAACTCTCAACTAAGCAGCTTTTCAATCATGTCTGGGCAAATGATAAAGACGATCCCGATATTGATGAAGGTTATGTTTTTATCTACGTTTCCTATCTTCGCCAAAAACTTCAATCTGTTGGAGCAAATCTTGTGATTGAAGGAGAAGACATGGGTGATTATGAATTGAAAGAATTGTAGGTGGCGTTATGTTTCGTAAACTTCGTCTACGTTTTATTGCCATTGCCTCTCTCGCCATTTTAATTGTGCTATTTTCGGTTGTTGGCGTTTTGAATTCGGCTCGCCATGTTCAGACTGTTGATGAGATTAATAAAATTTTGACTCTCCTTTCTGATAATGGTGGAAGTTTTCCTAGTATTTCAAAGACAACAAGTGAGCTAGGAGACACTGTATCAGTAGACACTCTTTTTCAATACCGTTATTTTAGTGCCAAAATGGACCATGATGGCAATATCATCTCCTTAAATTCTAGTAATATTTCTGATTTGACGGACCAAGAAGTCAAAGAATTTTTGGAAAGAATCAGTCATTCTAAGGATACGAGAGGGGACTTTTCTTATCACCACCACACTTATTCTTACATGATGTCTCAGACTAGTCGTCGTAGCGATTTAATCGTGGTACTAGATTCGACTAATCAATTTAGAGATAATATGACTCTGGTGCATTTGTCGATTTGGATGTCAGGGATTAGTTTTATTTTCTTTGTCTTGGTGATTTCGATTGTGTCTGGCAAGGTGATTAAGCCATTTATTCGCAATTATGAGCGGCAACGTCGTTTTATCACCAATGCAGGGCATGAATTGAAGACGCCTCTTGCTATCATTTCAGCTAACAATGAACTGGTTGAGTTGATGAATGGTGAGTCAGAGTGGACAAAAAGCACTAATGATCAAGTGGAACGAATGACAGGCTTGATTAATGCTTGGTAGCCATGGCAACGCTTGGAAGAACAACCTGAGTTAGTTCTTACCAATGTGAATTTTTCAGACATTACTAGAGATGCTGCCGAAGACTTTAAAGGACCAGTTATTAAGGATGGCAAGGAATTTGTCATGGACATTCAGCCAAATATTCATGTTAAGGCTGAAGAAAAATCGTTGTTTGAACTTGTTACGCTTTTGGTTGATAATGCCAATAAATATTGTGACCCAGCTGGCAAGGTTTCGGTGACCCTAAGCAAGAACAGATTGTCAAAAGCCAAACTTGAAATCTCTAATACTTACACCAAAGGAAAAGATTTTGATTATACGAAATTCTTTGAGCGATTTTACCGAGAAGATGAGTCGCACAATAACAAAACTTCGGGTTATGGCATTGGTTTATCAATGGCACAAACTATGGTCAAACTTTTAAAGGGCAATATCTCTGTGACATATAAAGACGATACTATCACATTTGTGGTGAGTTTGTAAATAAGACAAACAAAAAAGGCAGCAATCTTGCTGCCTTAATTTTATGCTTTATAACCTGATAGGCGTTTGACTTGTTCGATGCTTTCACTTGGTCCATAGTTGTTTGGGAAACGGTCGAGTTTTGCGATGGTATCAAGGTCATTTTGGCTGAGCTCAAAATCAAAAACTTTGAAGTTTTGTCTGATACGATCGAGGTGAACAGATTTTGGAATAGTCAAAATATCATTTTGAAGTTGCCAGCGAAGAATGACTTGAGCAACGGTTTTACCATATTTTTCAGCAATGCTGTTTAGGGTAACGTCCTTGAAGATATCATCCTTTCCTTGGTTAAATGGACTCCAGCTTGTGTTGCTATACCAAATTCTGCATTAGCCTTGCGAAGTAAGTTTTGTTGTTTGTAAGGATGAAGTTCAATCTGGTTGAGGGTTGGAACAATTTCAGTATTTAAGGCAAAATCAGCGATGCGTCCAGTTGAGAAATTGGAAACACCAATTGCTCGAATGCGACCTTCTTTATAAAGGTCGGCCATGGCACGCCAGGCACCGTGTGTATCACCATATGGTTGATGAATGAGATAGAGGTCAAGGTAATCAGTACCGAGTTTTTTAAGACTTTCTTCAAAAGCTTTTTTGGTTTCGTCATAGCCAAGCTGATTAATCCAAGCTTTTGTAGTGATGAAAATCTCTTCTCGTTTGAGACCAGAAGCTTTGATAGCTTGACCAACGGCTTCTTCGTTTTTGTAAAGAGCAGCAGTATCGATAAGACGGTAGCCGACTTCAAGAGCATCTTCAACAGATTTTTGACACTCAGCTTGGTCGAAAATTTGCCAAACACCAAATCCCAATTTTGGAATTTCGACACCATTATTTAAAGTTTTATATTCCATGTTAATTCTCCTTTTTTCCTTGATTCTAGCATAAAAGGCTTTCATGTTAAAAAAATTTGTCTCAAACTATGTTGCTATGGTCAGCGAATTCATTTAAGCTAAGTTTGATTTCATTGATAAAAATTGGCTGATTGGCGCCAATTTTTTCTTCTTATTGGTCACATAACCAAGCGTGTGCTTTGGACTGTTTTTTAGAGGAATAAGAACAATTTGATTTCGAACAAAGCTATTGACAATTCCAAGACCAGAAGCGTAAGCATCGGTTGCACACAACAAATTCATCACAGTTCCACGGTCATTGCTGTAGAGAATGCGTTGTTGGTTATGAATATCAAGAGCATCTTCATCAAAATTCAGTCCAGACTGTTCTTGACGAAAGCGTATTTGATTATAGCCTTTTAAGTCTGTTTCTGAAATGACAGATTTGTGAGCCAAAGGATGGTCGCGTCTAAGAAAAATACGTGTTGGAAAGTCACCAAGTGAAGTGAACTCGAGTTCATGGTGCTCGAGAGCTGATTTTAAAATATGCTTATTTTCATCATCTAGATAAATAATTCCCACGTCAGCTTCAAAAGATGCTACGCTGTCTAAGATTTTTTTAGTACTTGTTTCGATGGTTTGAAATTCTTGGTAGTCATGTTTGAATTCTTGAGCGACTTTGGCAAGGGGAATTGATAAGAAGTCATAGTGATGAGAAGCAACCGTAAAGCTCTTTTTGAATTGGTCATGATAGCGTTGTTGCAACAAATCTAGCTCACCAATGATACGTTTGGCGTATTTCAAAAAATCATGCCCGTCCTCTGTTAAACGCGTTCCCGTGTTTGAGCGAGTAAACAATTGAACACCAAGCTCATTTTCCAAATCCTTGATAGAACATGACAAGTTGGGCTGAGTCATATATAATTCCTTGGCAGCCTGACTAAAAGACCCCACACGAGCGACGACTTCGACATAACGACATTGTTGGAAATTCATAAAACATCATCCCTTCTTGAAATAATTGATATTATTATAATTGAATTAAATTAAAAATCAGCAATATTCTGATAAAAATATTTAAAGTCTTGATAAGAAAATCCTATAGCCAGTGATAAAACAATCTAATCATTAACCAATATTATGGCTAGCCATAAAAAATAAAGATTTTTCAAATGTATGAAAGCTTGCTACAATGAGCCTAGAAAGCTTCTCGGAGGTGATGTGTTAATGCTCTTTATAGAAAAGCGCTTAAGAAATAGTTCAATCGTTGTTACAATTGTTCTTGTCATATCTCTTCTAATATTTTTTAAATATTCTTCCTTCAAAGCCTATCAAACTAATAAAATCTCTTCACATATTGAAAAGGAAGATATTGTTTTTTAGATAGTCTAAGAAATTTAACACATCTACCTTACGAGTAAAGGAAGTTGGGATAAAAGTGCTCAGCTTCTTTTTTTGTGTCATCATAATTTTTAAGGTCATAACTAATCTTTATGGCCAAGCATAAATAAAATAGATTTTTCAAGTTTTCTAAAGCGTGATAGTATAATTGCCATACCAATTGCAAAGGAGATGACATTATGACAACAAAAAGAGAATGGGTTTTACAGGCATTTAAGAATGAATCAGTTGACAAGGTTCCAGTCGGCTTCTGGTATCACTTTACAACTGATGAGGAACGAGGTGATGGTTTTAATCCAGAAATTTTTAATAAAAATATTGCTGGTCACAAAAAATTTATCGCTGACGTTAATCCTGATTTTGTCAAAATCATGAGTGATGGTTTCTTCACTTATCCAAACGAACAAATTCGTGAAGGAATTACTTCCATTAAAGAACTCGAAGGTATCACATCAATCGGTGAAAATCATCCATGGATTGAAAAGCAAATTGAGCTCGCTAAAAAAATCCGTGACGATTTTCCTGAAGATATTGCCTCTTTTTATAATATTTTTGCCTCCGCGACTTATCTCAAATGGCATCTCGCAGGAAAAGGTGGTAATGGTGATACGATTATCGAAAATTTTATCAAAGAAGATGCTGAGTTGACTAAGACAGTTCTTGATGTGATTGCCTTTGATATTGGCTTATTAACGAAACGTTTGATTGAAGAAGTAGGTGTTGATGGCATTTATCTCAGTGTTCAAAATTTGCAAGACTCACGATTGAGTCGTAAGGAATATGACCATGTTATTAAGCCAGGTGAACTTCATATCTTGAATCGAGCTATTAGCTCAGGTGGCACAAATATTCTTCACATTTGCGGTTACGAAGGTGCGACAAATGACATTGCTTACTATACTGGTTATCCTGCTGATGTGATTAATTGGGCTGTTGAATTGGAAGGTGTTAGTTTATCAGAAGGTCGTGAGTTATTTGGCGGGAAGACCGTTCTTGGCGGATTTAGAAATACCGAAAATGACTTGCTTTATCAAGGCAGCAAAGAAGCGATTCAAAATAAAGTTAGAGAAATTCTCGATGAAACAGGTCGAAAAGGTGTAGTTATTGGAGCTGACTGCACAGTGCCAAATGACATTGCAGCTGAGCGTATTGCTTGGGTCAAAGAAGCCGTCGCAGATGAGCTTGTCCTCAAAGAAGCAGTCGGATTTTAGAGATTTCAGAAATCAAGGAAAGTTTTAGGTAAAAAGAAAAAGGAGAGTTATATGAGTAAGAAAAAATGGATTATTTCAGGAGGCGTTATCGTAGCACTTGTTGCAGCAACTATTGTTGGACGTCAATTGACAGGGAAAAATTCAGCAAGTGCAGATAGTTCATCAGAAAGCTCTGAAAAAGTGATAACTTTGCAAGTCGCTCACAACCAAAACTATGTTCCATATGATTATATCAATGAAAAAGGTGATAGCGATGGTTTTGAAGTTGCGGTATTGAAAGCTATTGATGAAAAATTGAAAAACTATAAATTCGATTACACTGGAACAAGTGATGAAGATTTGTTGATTGGACTTGAATCTGGCAAATATGATATTGGTGTCAAAGGTGCTTGGTACACTGAAGAACGTGCTCAAAAATTCATTATTCCTGATGAAGCTATCGGTGCAAGTGTTATTGGCTTTGCTATTCGAAAAGAGGACGAATCTAAATACAAAGATATTGATTCTTTTGCAAAAAACGGTGGTAAGTTAGTGCCAATTTCCCCTCAAAATGCTCAATACAATGTGATTCAAGAATACAATAAGAAAGCTAAAAATCAGATTGAATTGACTGAGTCAGAAAGTTTCTCTGTTGCTGATGCCTATGCTTGGGTTCTTGAAGGTCGTTACGATGCTTATTTCTCAATTAAATTATCATTTGAAGAAGCGGTTCAAAAAGAAGATGGTGCTTATCATCAGTACGCTGATCAATTAACATGGTTCCCATATAAGGGAATTGAAACTTATCCGTTGATTCACAAAAATTCAACTAACAAAGAATTTGCAAAAGAGTATGACAAAGCAGTTAAAGAATTGCAGGAAGACGGTACGATTGCAAAACTTTCAGAAAAATACTTTGGAGAAGATGTCTTTAGTTATGTAACAGATTAGGAGGTGCCTATGGTTTCTTATGAACCGTCTCGTGTGATAAGAGTTATTCCTGAAATCTTGTCAGCTTTGCCTCTCACTCTTTGGATTTTAGTTATGACTGTTTTATTAGGGAGCTTATTAGGTTTCTTACTAGCTTATGCACAAATATCGAGAGAAGCTAGCTTTTCTAAAATCGCAAAAGGTTATGTTTTTATTTTGAGATGTACGCCACCGATTGTTCTCATTTTTCTTGTGTTTTATGGTTTACCTCGTTTTATTGAATGGTGGCTTGGCATCGATGTGAATGGCTGGTCTCGTGCGGTATTTGTCATTTTGGCAATGACTTTGCTGTTTGGTGCAAGCATTTCTGAAGTTTTTAAATCATCTTATCAAGCTCTACCTAAGGAGCAATTAGAGGCTGGACTTAGCATTGGTCTGACAGAATATCAAACCTTTATTAGAATTCTTTTACCGCAGGCGTTTCGAATTGCACTTCCAAATATTGTGACAGCGATTATTAATCTTTTAAAAGATATTGCACTTGCTTATACGATTGGTTTAGTTGATTTAATGGGAGAAGGAAATCTCATCATTTCAAGAAATATGGGAAATTATTCTCTTGAAACTTATACGGCAGTTGCTATTGTTTACTGGGTTTTAGCCTTCTTCTTATCTTTTATTTCACATGTGACTGAAAATAAATTGAATACCGAAAAGGGCTAAGGAGGAGATTATGGATTTTTCTTATATTTCAGAAACGTTTATCAAGGCTCTTGCAGGAATTCCGGTCACTTTAGGAATTATGATTGTTTCAATTCTTATCAGCTTTTTTCCGGCACTTTTTCTAGCATTGGGGCGTATTCACAAAGTAAAAGGTGTTACGGGATTTTCAGTGGTTTATCTTGCTTTTATTCGCTCAACACCGCCGATTTTGTTAATTTTATTTTTTTACAGTCTGTTTCCAAGTTTGATTAATCAAGTATTGAAAGCTTCTGGTTTTAACGTTTTTGACATCAATCCTATTTATTACGCGTTTGTTATTTTTGGGCTTATGACAACAGGCAGTCTTTCAGAGATTATTCGGTCGAGTCTTTTGACGGTTAATAAAGGGCAACTAGAAGCAGCACTTGCTATAGGACTTACGAAAAAGCAAGCTTATTTGAGGATTATTTTTCCACAAGCCATTAAGCAAGCTCTTCCTAATCTTTGCAATCTTGTCATTAATCTAGTTAAAGGTACCTCTCTTGTTTTTGTAATGACAGTAAAAGATATAACGGCGATTGCTAAGGTTGAGGCAGCATACGGCTATCATTATTTTGAATCTTACTTTGTTATTTTTGTGATTTATATTATGATTTGTGGGTTGATTCAATATGCTTTTAAAGTGCTGGAAAGACGTGCTCAGATTGGTTGAGAGAAGATGGGAGAAGTTATGCTAACAGTTAAAAATATTGAGAAATCTTTTGGAGAAAAGAAAGTTTTAGATGGAATTAGTTTGACGGTCAATAAAGGGGATGTTGTTGCTATTTTGGGACCATCTGGGTCAGGAAAGACAACTTTTTTGAGAACGTTAAACCATCTTGAGGCGCCAGATTCGGGTCAGTTAGAGTTGGACGGAAAGACATATGATTTGGCAAAAATTAACCGTAAAGAGGTGCTTGAAATCCGCAAAAAACAGCATTTGTCTTTCAAAATTATAATTTATTTGCCAACAAAACAGCGCTTGAAAATATCTTAGAAGGCTTAGTCATCGCGCGAAAAGTTCCAAAAGCAGAAGCCATTCCGATTGCTGAGAGTGCGTTAAAAAAGGTTGGTTTGTTAGAAAAAAGAGATTTTTACCCAAGCCAATTATCAGGTGGTCAACAACAACGTATTGGAATTGCGCGTGCTATTGCGGTAAAACCAGAGGTTATTCTTTTTGACGAACCAACGTCTGCACTCGATCCAGAATTAATCGGTGATGTTCTTGATGTCATGAAAGAACTTGCTAAAGAGGGTGTGACAATGGTGGTAGTTACTCACGAAATGAGTTTTGCGCGTGATGTTGCAACGCACGTTATTTTTATGGAAGGTGGGCATATCATAGAAGAAGGTGACCCGAAAGAATTCTTCACACGACCAAAAGAAGAACGTACCAAACAATTCTTGACACGAATTATTCCAGAATTAAATATTGACCCAGTGATTTAAACCAGTCTAAGGCTGGTTTTTTGCTTTTGGATAAGAAGATTTTAGCAAAAGTTCGCTTTTTTTTCGGAACAATGATAAAATGGAGTGTAAAATAAAAATTGTAAGAGAAGAAAATGACTAAGAAAATTGGCGTCGGAAAGGCGCATAGTAAGATTATTTGGATGGGTGAACATTCAGTTGTTTACGGTTATCCTGCTATTGCGATTCCTCTTCAAGGAATTGAAGTAGAATGTCGTATCTATCCAGCTGATGAAAAAATTCACTTCGACTATTATGATACCCTATCAACTGCCGTTTATGCGGCTTTAGAATACCTTAACCATACAGATGTCGCTGTCTCGTATGACATTCGTTCAGAGATTCCACAAAAACGTGGTATGGGTTCATCAGCTGCTATTTCAATTGCAGCTATTCGAGCAGTCTTTGATTATTTTGAGCAAAGCATCGACATGGAGACGCTTGAAATTTTGGTGAATAAAGCAGAAATTATTGCTCATTCAAATCCGAGTGGCTTGATGCCAAGACATGTTTGAGCGACAAGGCGATTACTTTTATCCGAAATATTGGTTTTAGTACACTTGACTTGGACTTGGATGCTTATCTTGTTATCGCAGATACAGGTATTTATGGAAATACTCGTGAAGCAGTTGAAAAAGTTGCACAAGCTGAGGAAGCTAATTTGCCACATCTTGCAGCTTTAGGCGACTTGACAGAGATGGTTCAAAAAGCGATTCAAGCCAAAACTATTTCTGAAATTGGTCCCTTGATGACAAAAGCACACAGTCACTTACAAGCAATTGGCGTTAGCATCGACAAAGCTGATCAATTAGTTCAGATTTCTTTAGAAAACGGCGCTCTAGGTGCCAAAATGAGTGGTGGAGGTCTTGGAGGATGTATTATCGCCCTTGCACAGACCAAAGCACAAGCAGAAAAAATTAGTAAAGCATTAACAGAAGGAGGAGCGGTTCAAACGTGGATCGAAAAATTGTAACGGTAAAATCATATGCCAATATCGCTATTATCAAATACTGGGGGAAATTTGACGCAGCTAAGATGATTCCAGCAACCAGCAGTATTTCGTTGACACTGGAAAATATGTTTACCACAACAAGTGTTTCCTTTTTACCAGATTCAGCCAGCCACGATGAATTTTACATCAATGGTGTCTTGCAAGATGACAAAGAACATGCTAAAATTTCTACCATCATCGATCAATACCGTGGGCAGCGTTCAGAATACGTTAAAGTTGAAACAAGCAACAACATGCCAACAGCTGCAGGCCTTTCATCAAGTTCAAGTGGTCTGTCTGCCCTTGTTAAAGCGTGTAATGAACTCTTTGAAACTGGTTTAAGTCAAGCAGAACTCGCTCAAAAAGCAAAATTTGCTTCAGGTTCATCATCACGTTCATTCTTTGGACCACTTGCTGCTTGGGACAAAGATTCTGGTGAGGTTTACCCAGTTCAAACTGACCTCAAGCTTGCTATGATTATGCTTGTATTAAGCGATAGTAAGAAACCAATTTCTAGCCGTGAAGGTATGAAACGTTGTGTTGAAACGTCAACAACTTTTGCAGATTGGGTGAAACAATCTGAACAAGATTACAAAGATATGCTTGTCTATCTTAAAGATAATGATTTTGAACGTGTTGGAGAATTGACAGAGCGTAATGCCCTAGCTATGCACGATACCAACACACACGCAAACCCACCATTCAATTATTTGACGGATGACAGTTACAAAGCAATGGACTTCGTTAAACAACTGCGTTCAGAAGGTGAGAAATGTTATTTCACGATGGATGCAGGACCAAACGTCAAAGTTCTTTGTTTGGAAGAAGATTTGGAACGTTTGACAAAACGTTTTGAAGAAAACTATCGTGTCATTGTTTCACGAACTAAGGAATTATAAGATGAAAATGATTAAGGTTCAGACTGGTGGAAAGTTGTACATCGCTGGTGAATACGCGGTGCTAACACCAGGTCAAACAGCTGTTATCAAGAATATTCCCATTCACATGACAGCTGTGGTTAAAGACGCCAAAGACATTAACCTTTTTTCTGACATGTTTGATTATACTGTTGGCATGACACCAGATAGCAAGTATGCACTGATTCAGCAAACAATCGTAACTTTATTTGATTATCTTGCAAGTCTGCTGAAGAAATACCACCCTTTTCTCTTGAAATCACTGGAAAAATGGAGCGTGATGGTAAGAAATTTGGTATTGGTTCAAGCGGGTCAGTTACTGTTTTAACCCTAAAAGCTCTATCAGCTTTTTATGAGTTGAACTTGTCAGCTGATTTGATATTTAAGTTGGCATCATATACCTTGCTAAAATTAGGTGACAATGGTTCTATGGGGGATATTGCTTGCATTGCTTATGATGATTTGGTTGCCTTTACTTCATTTGATCGCCAGCAAGTAGCAAAATGGATTGGAACGGAATCGATTCAAGATGTACTTGATAAAGACTGGGGCTATCAAATTGAGGTTATTAAACCAGCTTTGCCATGTGAGTTTTTGGTTGGTTGGACTATGCAGCCTTCTATTTCAAAAGACATGATTAATCTGGTTAAATCTGCTATTTCACAAGAATTTTTAGCAGCAACTGAAAAAGAGGTCCAGCTTTGCAAACAAGCGCTACAATCTGGTGACAAAGAAAGTGTCAAAAAAGCACTTCAAAACATGAGTGATTTATTGCTAGGCTTAAGCTCAGCTATTTACAACGATAAACTTTTAGCCTTAAAAGCTGCCGAAGATGGTCTAGATGTGATTGCTAAATCATCAGGTTCAGGCGGTGGTGATTGTGGTATTGCAATATCATTTAATCGTGAAGATAGTCAAGAACTTATCAAGCGTTGGCAAGAAGTTGGCATTGAGCTACTAGACATGGAGGAATTAGCATGATGAACCGTAAGGATGAGCATATCAAGTATGCACTAAAATACCAATCACCGTATAATTCATTTGATGATATGGAGTTGATTCATCGTTCGCTTCCTGATTATGATTTGAGTGAGATTGATTTGCATACGCATTTTGCGGGGCGTGATTTCGACTTTCCGTTTTACATCAATGCTATGACAGGTGGTTCAGAAAAAGCAAAAGACGTCAATCGTAAACTTGCTCAAATTGCGCAAGTGACTGGACTGGTTATGGTTACAGGTTCTTATAGTGCTGCGCTGAAAAATCCAGGTGATGATTCTTATCCAAGTAAAGTAGATTACCCAGATTTGCTTCTTGCAACTAATATTGGTATTGACAAACCCTGTGAACTGGGACTTCAGACTGTTGAAGAAATGCAGCCGATTTTCTTGCAAGTTCACGTGAATTTGATGCAGGAACTTTTGATGCCTGAAGGAGAACGTGAATTTCGTTCTTGGAAACAACATTTAGCTGATTATGTGACAAAAATGTCAGTTCCTGTTGTCTTAAAAGAAGTCGGATTTGGTATGGATTTAAAAACCATTGAGACGGCTTACGACTTAGGTATTAAAACCTTTGATATTTCAGGCCGTGGTGGAACAAGTTTTGCTACATTGAAAATCAACGTGGTGATAATCGCTCCTATCTAAATGATTGGGGCCAAACAACCGTGCAAAGTCTTTTGAATGCCCAATCAATGGTTGATAAAGTTGAAATCTTAGCTTCAGGTGGTGTTCGTCATCCGCTTGATATGGTCAAATGTTTGGTGCTTGGTGCTAAAGCAGTTGGCCTTTCACGAACTGTCTTAGAATTGGTTGAAAAATATCCTGTTGACAAAGTTATCGATATCATTAACGGGTGGAAAGATGATTTGCGTCTTATCATGTGCGCCCTCAATTGCAAAAGCATCAAAGATTTAAAAGAAGTCGATTACCTTTTATACGGAAAATTACAAGAAGCAACAAAAAAACACTGATGTTAATCAGTGTTTTTTATATTACAACATGAAATGCACGATTGCGATGTATTGTAAGATAGATGCAAGCAGGATGAATAAGTGCCAAATCATGTGGTCATAAGGACGTTTTCTAGCGTAGAAATCGCACCAATTGTGTAAGCTAAACCACCAGCAAGCATCAAACTCCAAAAGACAACACCAGTTTTACTAATAATACTTGGAATGATAAAGACAACCAACCAACCCATTAGTAAATAAAGAAAGAGTGAGAATTTATCATTGATTTTTTTAGCAAAAATCTTGTAAAGAATGCCAAAGATTGTTGCTCCCCACTGCAAGACAATGATTAAGTAACCTAACCAGCCACCGACAAGTGAAAGAGCAACTGGTGTGTAAGAACCAGCAATAGCAATATAAATCATGCTATGGTCGATAATACGTAGAACAAATTTTTGTGGTGAGTCATATTGCATTGAATGGTAGATTGTTGATGACATGAACATCAAAAACAAACTAATATCAAAAATTGACATCCCAACAGCAGCCTGCATGCCATAGTGGTGATAACTGTAAATAGCTGTAATTGGCAGGAGTACCAGCATTGCAACAGCACCAACAGCGTGAGTGATACTATTTGCAACCTCTTCACCAAAAGAAAGGCGTTTACTAAGTTTTAGAGTCATGCTAGTTTTCATGGGATTCTCCTTCTAATGCGTGAACCAATTCATGGGTTTGAAAATATAATTTTAGCGTTTGGCAAGCTGAGACAACCACAGTGTAAATCATCCATTTTTTCACCATTCATACAAGCGACAAAGTCATCGTAGCGTTTTTGTGACTGGTCTTCATCGGTCAAGAGTGCCAAAGTTTGGCTGATTTCTTGGATAGAAAAAACATTTTTCAATGCTGTAATGACAATCAATCTAGCCACTTGCTTACGATTGTATTTCTTTTTAACAGGTTTTTCTAAGTGACCATGTTTGACATAATTATTTATCATAGAAGCTGTCAAGCCTTTTTCATCCTGTTGGTTGGCTTTTCCAACTTGATTAACGTAAAGAAGTACTTGATCTAAGTACAAATCAATCTCTGGTAATTCAGACCATTTGGATAATTTGATTTCATAAAGTTATATTTACCTCTTTATCTAGTATCTATAACTAGATTATATAATTATCAAAAATTAAAGTCAAGGAAATGTCCACTGGACAATTTTTCACAAGCATGAAAATAGAAAATGAGCCATGCCCATTAGACACGACTCACTTATTAAATTTTTTGTTTAATTTCGCAAGTTTAGTAAGATGTGTTGCGCAGTCTCAAGATTCATATGCGGAGCTTCTAGTAAAGCTTTTACAACTTCAGAGACTTCTTTATCTTTGGCGCCAGCAAGAAGTGCAAGTGATTTAGCTTGTAATTTCATGTGACCGGCTTGAATACCAGTTGAGGTTAAAGCTTTAACAGCAGCAAAGTTCTGTGCTAAACCAACTGAGACGATGATTCGTGCCAACTGTTTGGCATCGGGGTGACCAAGAAGGTCGTGCGCAATTTTTACTGTTGGATTAAGACCAATTGAGCCACCACGTGTTGCGATTGGCATTGGAAGGTTAATTGGCCACGGAGAACTTGCGCTTCTTCGTCAAATGTCCAAGTTGATAGACCGCGGTATTGGCCATCTTTACAAGCGTAAGTGTTAGCACCTGCTTCGATAGCACGCCAATCATTTCCAGTTGCCATAACGACTGCATCAATACCGTTGAAAATACCTTTGTTGTGCGTGCTTGCACGGTAAACATCCTCTTGGGCTAATTTGCTAGCTAAGTGGAATTTTCTAGCTAACTCTTGAGCTTCCTCCTTGTTACGGCTGAGGTAGCGAAGGTCAACTTGACAATCTGCGGTAACAAGAGATTCTGTTGCGTAGTTTGATAGAATAGCCATCAAGCTTTTACCACCTGATAATTCTTCTAAGATTGGAACTAAAGCTTCCATCATGGTATTAACCATGTTAGCGCCCATAGCTTCTTGAGTATCAACCGTTAGGTAGACAATTAAAAAGTCGTCTTTTTCATCGATGCTCAATTCGCGTGCCCCGCCACCACGTTTAACGATAGAAGGGTGTGCATCATTTGCTAGGCTAATTAATTGTTCTGTGTGTTCGACAATGGCTTTTTTAGCAGCACTTTTATTTGGAACGTCGTAAAGAGCAACTTGCCCAATCATTTTACGAGAGTGAACTTGAGTCTTGAACCTCCAGAACGTTTGATGATTTTAGCTGCAATGCTAGCCGCAGCAACCACAGAAGGTTCTTCGGTTACCATAGGAACATTAAATGTTTTATCATCGATTTGAAAATCTGGCGCTAGTGAAAATGGAAGTGAAAAAGTTCCTAAGACATTTTCAGCCATTTGATTAGCAGTTTCTAGCGAGAGAAGTTCATCTTTTTTTAAGCTTTCTAAGCGTTCTACGCTAATGAGTTCATTTTTTTCCAGATGTTCAAGGCGTTCAGCAACGTTTTTTTGGAGAATCCTCCCCAAGTCACTTTATTTGTCATTTACTTTACCATAGATTCTTTGATGTTCATGAATTTCTTTGAGAGCAAATGCACCTGTTTTGTATTCAGGGATATTGGCGTTTCCTTCTGAATCAATAACAACTTCCTCAAAGAATAATTTTTCGTAGTCTTCAACAGATAAACGAATGCGGTTTTTAAGAGTTTCTAAACGGTTAGTTTGTAGCATGTCTTTAAAACCATCAACCAAAGTTGCTGAAAAGATTTCTGCGACAGCACCACTACCATAACTGAAGAGAGCAATCTCATCACCAGCTACAAGATTTTTAGAATTCTCAAGAAGTGAAAGAAGACCTAAGTATAGTGAACCAGTGTAGATATTTCCAACTTCTTTACTATAGAGAATAGTGCTTTCAAAGTTTTCCTTGAGTTTTTCTTTAAAGTCTTCTGGTAGGTTTTTATCCATGACTTTGTTAAAGCCTTTAAGGGCTAATTTAGGAAATGGAAGGTGGAAGCAGAAGGCTGAGAAATCTGCAAGAGAAGTGTTGAAGCGTTTTTGGAATTCTGCCCATGTTGTTTTCAACATATCAAGGTATTGTTTTGTAGAGTAAATACCGTTAACGTAAGGGGTAGTAGAGTAGTTTGGACGCCAAAAATCCATAATATCGCGTGTTTGGGCAACTGAGTTGTCATTAAGTAGCAAGATTCGTGGGTCTTTTGAAATCAACATAGCAACACTACCAGCACCTTGAGTAGGTTCACCAGGGGTGTTAACACCATAGCGAGCAACGTCTGAAGCGATAACTAAAACTTTTGATTCTGGGTGTTTTTGAACATGCAAACGAGCGTAATCAAGCGCTGCCGTTGCACCATAACAAGCTTCTTTCATTTCAATGCTACGAGCAAAAGGTTGGATGCCCAAGAGACTGTGAATATAAGTAGAAGCAGCTTTACTTTGGTCAACAGATGATTCTGTTGCCACAATAATCATATCAATAGTCTTTTTATCTTCCTCGCTTAGGATGCTTTCCGCAGCAGAAGCACCAAGTGTCACAATATCGTCATTGATTGGCGTGATACTTAGATTATTTAATAGGAGACCTTTGCTGTATTTATCTGGATCAACATTGTGGCTTTCGGCCAAGTCGTCCATATTCAGCACGTACCGCGCTTGTTAGCAAATTCCATATTTTATCAATTACCAATTTCATGAAAAAACCTTTCTTTTTATTGAATTTCTAATAAATGTTAGGGATTTTATCTTCATTCTTACTGGCCTAACAAGTTTTTAAAAGGTGGGGAAATCCTTTTAAATAAGAAATTCTTTTTTATTAAATTTACGGCGTGACTAATTGTCCAAAATTAATTTTAACATAAAGTTGGCAAAATACCCTATAAAAAAATTGTTTATTTTACCCTTCAAAGTAGATTGTGAAATCATATTAATTCGTTTAAAATGCTGGTAATTTTCAACATTTTTGATAAAATAGGAGTAATGAGCCATTTTTTATGGTTAAAAAAATTTAGAGGTGGATAGCATGACAAAAGCAGATGTTATTTTTAAAGAAAATATCAAAAAAATTATGAATGAAGGGGTATTTTCAGAGAATGCACGTCCTGTGTACCAAAGTGGTGGACAAGCAAATTCTAAATATGTAACAGGTGCTTTTGCGGAATACGACCTTAGTAAAGGTGAGTTCCCAATTACAACCCTTCGTCCTATTCCCATTAAAAGTTCTATCCGCGAAATCTTCTGGATTTATCAAGATCAAACTAATGACCTTTCAGTTTTAAATCATAAATACAATGTTAAATACTGGAATGATTGGGAAGTTGATGGAACTGGTACAATCGGTGAACGCTACGGTGCGGTTGTTAAAAAACACGATATTATTCATAAAATCTTAAAACAACTCGAAAAAAATCCATGGAATCGTCGCAATGTTATCTCACTTTGGGATTACGAAGCTTTTGAAAATACAGACGGGCTTTTGCCATGTGCTTTCCAAACCATGTATGATGTCCGTCGTGTTGACGGTGATATTTACCTTGATGCGACATTGACACAACGTTCAAATGATATGTTGGTCTCTCATCACATCAATGCCATGCAATACGTGGCCCTTCAAATGATGATTGCCAAACATTTCGGATGGAAAGTTGGTAAATTCTTCTATTTTGTAAATAACCTTCATATTTATGATAATCAATTTGAACAAGCAGAAGAATTATTACGCCGTCAACCAACTGACTGTCAACCACGTTTGGTTTTGAATGTACCTGATGGAACAGATTTCTTTGATATTAAACCAGAAGATTTTGAATTAGTTGATTACGAACCCGTTAAACCGCAATTGAAATTTGATTTGGCTATTTAATCTTTTTCAGTGGCTTTCGTATCGCATCTCAGCATTTTTATAGGAAATCTGATAAAATGAAAGTAATCAATGAGAGGACAATATGACAAAGAAAATCGTTGCAATCTGGCTGAAGATGAAAATCGCTTAATCGGGGTAAATGATAGATTACCTTGGCGTCTCCCAAAAGAATTGAAACATTTTAAAGAAACAACGATGGGACAAGCCTGTTGATGGGACGTGTAACCTTTGACGGTATGAAACGTCGCATTTTACCAGGTCGCGAAACTTTGATTTTGACACGTGATAAAAACTTTAGAGCCGATGGCGTGACTATTGTTCATGATGTAGAGCAAGTCCTTGATTGGTTTAAAACTCACGACAAAACCCTTTATATCGTTGGTGGGGCAAGTATTTATGAAACTTTTTTGCCATACTGTGATGCTATCGTTAAGACAACGGTTCATGGTGAATTCGAAGGTGATACTTATTTCCCAGATCTTGATTTAAAAGCCTTTAAAAAGGTTTCAGAGTCATTTAACGAAAAAGACGACAAAAACGCCTACGATTTTACGATTACAGTTTTTGAAAAATAAAAAACACAGGGAGAAAGGAATGCAAAGAAGTATTTTTGGTGTGTTCACGGCTCTACTGGCAGTTATCTGTTTTTTGTGTGCTCTCCCAGCACTTAGAAAAAAACGTTATGGGTTAGCTGTCCTTTTATTTTTGAATGCCTTTACTAATGTAGTAAATACCATTCATGCCGTGTATGGTACCTTGTTTTAAGAAATAGAGAAAGTATAAAGTTAGAGAGAACAAAAAATGGTTGGAAATCGAACAAATGATGTAAAAGTTTATTGCTCATTTTGTGGAAAAAGCCAAGACGAAGTAAAAAAAATCATTGCCGGAAATAACGTATTTATCTGTAATGAATGTGTGGCTTTATCCCAAGAAATTATTAAAGAGGAGTTAGCAGAAGAAGTTCTCGCAGATTTGGCTGAAGTTCCAAAACCAAAAGAATTATTAGCAACCCTCGATGAATATGTTGTCGGTCAAGAACGCGCTAAACGTGCCCTCGCAGTGGCTGTATACAACCACTACAAACGTGTTTCATTTGCCGAAAGTCGTGATGAAGAAGATGTTGAATTGCAAAAATCTAACATCTTATTGATTGGACCAACTGGTTCAGGGAAAACTTTCCTTGCTCAAACCTTGGCGAAAAGTTTAAACGTTCCATTTGCGATTGCTGATGCGACATCATTGACAGAAGCAGGATACGTTGGTGAAGACGTTGAAAATATCCTTTTGAAACTTATTCAAGCAGCTGATTTTAATATTGAACGCGCAGAACGTGGTATCATCTACGTGGATGAAATTGATAAAATTGCCAAAAAAGGTGAAAATGTCTCAATCACTCGTGATGTTTCAGGTGAAGGTGTTCAACAAGCTCTTCTTAAAATTATTGAAGGAACAGTTGCTAGCGTGCCACCACAAGGTGGTCGTAAACACCCGAACCAAGAAATGATTCAAATCAATACTAAGAATATCCTTTTCATCGTTGGTGGTGCTTTTGACGGTATTGAAGATATTGTTAAACAACGTCTCGGTGAAAAAGTTATTGGTTTTGGTCAAAATAACCGTAAGATCGATGAAGATGCTTCTTATATGCAAGAAATTATCTCGGAAGATATTCAGAAATTTGGTTTAATTCCTGAATTTATCGGACGTTTGCCAGTCGTTGCTGCCTTGAACAATTGACAACAGATGATTTGGTACGAATCTTGACAGAACCTCGTAATGCCTTGGTTAAACAATACCAAACGCTTCTATCATATGATGGTGTTGAGTTGGAATTTGATGAAGATGCCCTTCAAGCTATTGCTAATAAAGCAATCGAACGTAAGACAGGTGCACGTGGACTTCGTTCAATCATTGAAGAAACAATGATGGATATCATGTTTGAAATTCCAAGTCGTGTAGAGGTCACTAAAGTCCGTATTACAAAAGATGCCGTTGAAGGCAAAGATAAACCAATTTTAGAGATTGCCTAAGGAGAAGAGAATGACTGAGTATTTAAATACCCATAATGCCTCACTTCTGTTAAGTGCAGCTAATAAATCACATTACCCACAAGATGAGCTCCCTGAGGTTGCTCTTGCTGGTCGTTCAAATGTTGGTAAATCTAGTTTCATTAACACTCTTTTAGGACGTAAGAATTTAGCTCGTACTTCAAGTAAGCCTGGTAAAACACAATTATTGAATTTCTATAACATCGATGACAAGTTACGCTTTGTCGATGTTCCGGGTTATGGTTATGCCAAAGTATCTAAAGCTGAACGTGCTAAATGGGGCAAAATGATTGAAGAATATCTTGTTAGCCGTGACAATTTGCATGCGGTGGTCAGTTTGGTAGATTTTCGTCATGACCCAAGTGCTGATGATATTCAGATGTATGAATTCTTGAAGTATTATGAAATTCCAGTTATCGTGGTAGCAACAAAAGCTGATAAAATTCCACGTGGTAAATGGAACAAGCATGAATCAGCTATCAAGAAAAAATTGAATTTTGATAAATCTGATAAGTTTGTTGTCTTCTCATCAGTCGACCGTACTGGTTTGGATGAAGCATGGGATAGCATTTTAGAAGAATTGTAATAATGAAAGCTTGAGATGAAAATTTCAGGCTTTTTTCATTGTTATAGTTTTTAACTAAGTGCTTGATAGTTAAAGTCTATTATCATTTCTGAAACTCTTGTGATATGATAGATATATTACGGATTGAGAGGCTTATATGGAAAAATCATAATTTTGAAAATGAAGGTCAATTCCAGCGTAAGATGACGAGCAGGTATTTGTTTATGTCGTCTTTGGGTGGTGTTATCGGAACAGCTTTGTTTTTGAGTTCTGGCTACACGATTGCTCAATCAGGTCCTTTAGGAGCTGTTTTGTCTTATCTGGTTGGAGCAGTTGTCGTTTATCTGGTCATGTTATCCTTGGGGGAACTAGCTATTGCTATGCCAGTCACTGGTTCATTTCATACCTATGCGACAAAATTTATTAGTCCAGGAACAGGTTTTACAGTAGCTTGGCTTTACTGGATTTGTTGGACGGTGGCTCTTGAAACGGAATTCTTAGGATCAGCAATGCTTATGGGACGTTGGTTCCCAGATGTTCCGACTTGGCTTTTTGCGACGTTTTTTGCTTTAGTCATTTTCGCTATCAATGCACTGAGTGTTCGTAGCTTTGCAGAAACTGAGTCTTTCTTTGCTTCAATTAAAGTGATTGCTATTATCATCCTTATTGTATTGGGTCTGGATGCAATGCTTGGTTTAGTGAGTTTTGAAGGTCAACATAAAGCAATCTTATTTACCAATCTAACTGCTAATGGTGCCTTTCCAAAAGGTTTTGCTACTCTGATTTCAGTGATGTTGGCGGTTAATTATGCTTTTTCTGGAGCTGAACTCATCGGGATAGCAACGGGTGAGACCGATAATCCAAAAGAGGCAGTGCCAAAGGCGATTAAGACAACTATCGTACGTTTGGTTATTTTCTTTGTTTTGACCATTCTCATCTTGCATTACTTTTGCCAATGAAAGAATCAGGAGTGTCAACGGCATCGTTTGTTGATGTTTTTGACAAAATGAGGATTCCATTTGTGGCTGATGTAATAAATTTTGTTATTCTAACGGCCATTTTATCTGCTGGAAATTCAGGACTTTATGCTTCAAGTCGTATGCTGTGGTCACTAGCCAATGAAGGCATGTTATCGAAAAAATTGTTAAAATCAATGAACACGGCGTGCTAATGCGAGCTCTCTTGTAATCAATGATTGGTGCGGTACCGGCTCTATTTTCAAGTATTTACGCAGCTGATACGGTTTATCTTGCTTTGGTATCTATTGCTGGTTTTACCGTAGTTGTTGTCTGGTTATCGATTCCTCTTGCACAGATTATTTTTCGAAAGAGTTTTTTGAAAAATCATTCTCTAGATGAGTTGTCGTACAAAACGCCAATGACGCCAGCCTTACCTTACTTTACAATTGTGCTATTGTTAATTTCTATTGTCGGAATTGCTTGGGACGCATCGCAAAGAGCAGGTCTGTATTTGGGACTTCCATTTATTGCTTTGTGTTATTTGTATCATTACTTACGTTATAAAAAATGGTAGAAGAGATGTTATGGGTAAACTTAACGAATTACTAGAATCAGCTGATTATCTTATCTTGGATGGGGCTCTTGGAACTGAGTTAGAAATCGTGGTCATGATGTGTCAGGAAAATTGTGATCAGCAAAATATTTGCTGGAAAATCTGCAAATTATTCAAGAACTTCATGAAGATTATTTACGCTCTGGTGTTGATATTGTGACAACATCAAGTTATCAAGCAACGATTCAAGGACTAGAAAATTATGGTTTGTCAGAGAAAGAGGCACTTGACACTATTGCCTTGACAGTTGAATTGGCTAAAAATGCTCGTCAAAATTTTTGGCAATCTTTGGCAGATGATGAGAAGAAAAACCGTGTCAATCCATTGATTGCTGGTGATGTTGGACCTTATGCAGCTTACTTAGCAGATGGTTCTGAGTATATTGTGGATTATCAGTTGTCAAAAGAAGCTTTTAAAGATTTTCATCGTTCGCGCATTCAGACTTTGCTGGCGGCAGGAAGTGATTTTATAGCCATTGAAACTATCCCAAATATGGCAGAAGCTACAGCTTTGGTTGAATTGCTGGCTGATGAATTTCCTGATACGGAAGGCTACATGTCTTTTACGACACAAGATAGTCAGAAGATTTCTGACGGGACACCAATGACTGAGGTTGCAAAACTCTGCGACAGCAGCAAACAAATCCTTGCTTTTGGGATTAATTGTAGTCGTCCGGCGATTATTTCAGATTTGTTGAAGGCTAGTCGTACAATTTCTCAAAAACCTTTGGTAACTTATCCAAATTCTGGAGAAATTTATGACGGGGCAACACAGACTTGGAAATCATTACCAGACAATTCACATACCTTGTGTGAAAATAGTCAAGTTTGGCACAAACTCGGTGCAAAGACTATTGGCGGCTGTTGCCGAACAAGACCAGAAGATATTAAGCTTTTGACTGATAAATTAAAATAAAAACGTTTGGAGTTTTCCAAACGTTTTTTGATTTATAGATTTGTTTCTTGAAGACGGTAGCGGATAACCACACTTGTGTAATGATAAACGATAGCAGCTAAGGTAAGCGATACTACCCAGATGGTTTTTACTTGAATGAAATGGTGGACAATCGCGACAAAGATAGCACCGATGATAAAGCTAACAACGACCAAAGAATAGTTCACAGCTTGTCGTTTCATTTTTGCTGTTTTTTCTTCAACAGTTAAGTAGTTGTGCCATGTTGTAATCATTTTACGGTAATTTCCTGAAGTCATCAAAATGGAATAAGCATGTGATTCAATCTGGCTACCAGAGAATGTCAAAGTTAGTAAACCAGTACCCACTGCTAAAAGAATTACCCAAAGTAAACGATTCTCAGGCAATAGTGGTAAAGCAATCGTTACAGCTAATAAAGGTAAAATAGCATAGGCACGCCAAAAGGCTGTTCTAGCTTTGGCACGTACACGCAATCCAAACATAAATCCGAGTGAAAAGAATAAAACTGAGTACAAACGGATAAGTGTCTGATGGAGTGAACTATGACTAATATCAGCGATAAGAAAAAGAATATTTCCGGTTTGGGTGGCAACAAGTGTGTCAAATTGAATTTGGCAATAGACGTCTAGGGCTCCACCTAAAAATCCGAGTAAAACAGCTTCAAAACGACTATTCTGAGGCATGTATTCTAAATCATTCACACCATGTCCTTCTTTCTAATAGAGTCAACAGTCATATTGTAACATTTTATAAGATAAGGTACCAGGGGGTAGAAAAATCATACTTGTCCTATGTTATGGTAGAAAAAGCCCAACCCATGACAAGTCGGGTTGAGCTCTTAAGAGATTAGGAGTGCTTAGAAATTGGAGTGACTTAATAGGCTTATTTTTCGCTGATGACAAGTTCTCCGTCAACCATATCAGCTTTAAGGTGTTTAACATCTGTGTGATCAAGGTAGAAATCAGTGATTTTATCACGAATTTCTTGTTCGATAACACGGCGGAGTGGTCGAACACCCATGGCTTCATCGTAACCTTCTTCGATAAGGTGTTGTTTAGCGTCATCGCTGACAACCAAATCAATCCCTTTCTTAGTAATAGTCTTGCTAACTTCAGCTAGCATCAAGTCAACGATTTCGTTTAAGTCATCCTTAGTCAAGTGAGAGAATTCGATGATACCGTTGAAACGGTTAAGGAATTCAGGACGGAAGTAAGGAGCGATACGATCCATAATCTTCATATCTTTATCTTCTTGACCAGTCAAGGCTTCATTACCAAAACCAGCGTTGGAAGTGGCGATGATAACTGTGTTTTTGAAGTTAATAGTATTACCTTGACCGTCAGTCAAGCGACCGTCATCCAAAACTTGAAGAAGAAGTGTGATAACTTGTGGGTCAGCTTTTTCAATTTCATCAAGAAGAACGATTGAGTAAGGATTTCGACGAATACGTTCAGTAAGTGTGTTATTGTTGTCATCATAACCAACATAACCAGCAGTTGTACCAATCAACTTAGAAACGGCTGTGCGGTCAGAGTACTCAGACATGTCTAGACGGATGATTGCATCTTTTGAACCAAACATATCAAGAGCTAATTGTTTAGCAAGTTCTGTTTTACCAACACCGGTAGGACCTACGAAGAGGAAGCTACCAATTGGTCGGTTTCCTTCATCAAAACCGGCACGGTTACGGCGAATAGCACGAGCAACAGCATCTACAGCTTCGTCTTGACCAATGACTTTACCTTTCAAACGACTAGCTAATTCTTTCAAACGTTCGATATCGCTTGCGCCCATATTTGAAACAGGCACACCAGTTAGACGTTCAACGGATTCAGCCACGTCGTTAACAGTTGCAGTGACTTTTTTATCTTCTGTGTGATTGTCGATTTGTTTTTGCAATTCTTCGATACGCACTTTAGCATTAAGGGCTGCTTCGTAGTCTTCTTTAGCGGCAGCAGCTTCTTGTTTTTCTTTTTGTTCTGCAATTTCTTTTTCAAGTGATTTAACATCAGTTACAGGATGTTGTGCAGCTAAGTGAGCAGCAGTCATATCGATTAAGTCGATCGCTTTATCTGGTAACTACGTTGTGGAATGTATTGGATTGAAAAGTCTACAGCAGCTTTCAAAACGTTATCTGGAAGGATAACATTGTGGTGTTTTTCGTACAAGTCACGAATACCCATCAAGATATTAAAGCTGTCTTGAGCAGAAGGAGCGTTAACTTTAACTTCGTTGAAACGACGAGCAAGCGCAGCATTTTTCAAAATTGTATTGCGGTATTCGTCTTGAGTAGTTGCACCAATAACAGTCAATTCACCACGAGAGAGAGCAGGTTTAAGAATATCTGCTAGACCTTTAGAACCAGAGTCACCACCAGTTGAACCAGCTCCAAGAATTTGATGAATTTCATCAAAGAAGAGGATGATATTACCTGCGTCTTTGACTTCTTTAATCATATTTTGAATGTTTTCTTCGAAAGCACCACGGTATTGTGTACCAGCTTCAAGCCCAGAAATATCAATTGAGATGATTTCTTTGTTCTTGATTGCAGCGGGTACATCACCGTTAACAATAGCTTGTGCTAATCCTTCAACGACAGCTGTTTTACCAACACCAGCATCACCGACAAGAACTGGGTTGTTCTTTGTACGACGTGATAAGATTTCGGCAGTTTCTTGAATTTCCTTGTTACGTCCAATAACGGGATCAAGTTCGTTGTTACGAGCACGTTCAGTCAAGTTCATTCCAAGTTTAGCCAAGATACCATCTTCTTTAGGTGCAGAAGTAGGAGCGCCTTCTTGATAATCAGCATTTCCTGGGAGTTTACCAGTTTGTCGGTATTGAGCAAATTCTTCAGGAGTTACTTCGCGACCATTAATTAGGTAGCGTTTATTTTCTGAATTGTAGCCTCCCATGTTACCCATTAATTGGTTGAAGATATCATCCATATTTCCAAAAGGATCTCTCCCGTAAAATTGATTGTTTGCCATGTATAATTACCTCTTTTCATTCTTAAAATAATTCCAAATGATATTATGCTATGATTTGGAAGATTGAAGGTCAAATCCCTTTAGTCTTTACATATCAGAGTAGAGAGGTCATATTTAAAGAGATTTATCGATTGTTCCTATCAATCACCTTCTGAGGATATAATACACCTTTAGTCAGTAAAAGTCAAAGATTTATGCACGGAAATATGATTTTTTTATCTAGTAAGCGTTTTATATTTTCAAAACTAATACTATAGTATGATCGAATACTATGGTATGATTGAAGGCGTTTTACTAGAAAAATAAAAAAGTCAATTAGCGTGTTATTCGATAGTAGAAAAGAGTAAAAGCCAAATTTCAAGTTCAAATTAGCCAGCCTGTAAAAACTCTTTAGGAGATTTATAATTGAATAGTTTCTTTGGATAGTTGTTAATCCAGTTTTCAATAAATGCGACTTGTTGTTGAGTCGCATTTTTGCTTCCCTTAGGTAACCAACGCCGGATG
>ENA-OQIG01000104-OQIG01000104.1-human-gut-metagenome-genome-assembly--contig:-NODE-104-length-46720-cov-3.065246_pt1 | contig 46720 bp, 44 predicted proteins | sample MGYA00242576_ERZ504741 | MGnify/ENA primary metagenome ERZ504741 (study PRJEB26092, sample SAMD00036436) | human gut metagenome | host: Homo sapiens | study: EMG produced TPA metagenomics assembly of... | reverse complement strand
TTTATAAAAACTGATTGAATACAGAAAATGAGAAAACTTTATCGCATTGGTCGTTTTGTTATGTGGCTTTATGCCTGTTCTTTGGGCTGCTGATGGATGTGATCAGCATTTATCCCGGGAGGAGTTCAGGGCAAAACAAAAAGCTTTCATTATCGAACAGGCTGGATTGAATAAAGAAGAAGCAGCCAAGTTCTTTCCCGTTTATTTTGAACTCCAGGATAAAAAGAAGAAACTGAATGATGAGTCATGGGATTTGATGCGCAAAGGCAAGGATGATAAAACGACGGAAGCTCAATATGCAGAAATCAATGAGAAGGTAGCCAACAACCGTATTGCTGCCGACCAGCTTGATAAAACTTATTTGGGTAAGTTTAAAAAGATTCTTTCAAGCAAGAAGATTTTTCTCGTGCAACGTGCAGAGATGCGTTTTCACCGCGAAATGATAAAAGGTATGAATCGTAGCAAAGACAAGGGAGACGATTCAAAGAAGAAATAAAGAAAAACAGAGCGTCTGATTCGTATGAACAGACGCTCTGTTTGAGTAAAATGGAGGCTCTGTCCGGTGGGAATAGAGCCTCTGTTTTTTATGCCGGTAAGGAAGTTACAGTCCTTTTTTCTTTGCTTCATTCCAAATGGCATCCATCTCTTCGAGAGACATATCTTTCAGACTTTTTCCTTCCTTGATGGTGTGCTCTTCCAGATAATTGAAACGGCGGATAAACTTCTGGTTGGTAAGTTCTAGTGCATTATCGGGATTGATTTTATAAAGGCGTGCCGCATTGATGAGGCTGAACATCACGTCGCCGAATTCAGCTTCCGCTTTCTCTTTATCCATGTTGGCCACTTCCTCCTGAAACTCACCTATTTCTTTCTTTCACTTTATCCCAAACCTGTTCCCGTTCTTCCCAGTCGAAACCTACATTGCGGGCTTTGTCCTGAATACGGTAAGCCTTGATAAGCGAGGGCAGGGCAGCGGGCACACCGCTTAATACACTCTTATTTCCATCTTTCTCTTTAAGTTTCAACTGTTCCCAGTTCTCGGAAACTTGTCCGGCTGTATCTGCTTTCACCTCTCCGAAGACATGCGGATGGCGGAAAATCAGCTTATCGCACAGCTTGTCGCAAACATCTTTGATGTCAAAATCTCCTGTTTCCGAGCCTATCTTAGCATAGAAAGCGACGTGCAATAATACGTCTCCCAACTCTTTGCAGATTTCTTTCTTGTCATCCCTCATCAGGGCATCGCAAAGTTCGTAAGTCTCTTCTATGGTGTTGGGACGCAGACTTTCATTCGTCTGTTTACGGTCCCAGGGACATTTAACACGCAGTTCGTCGAGAATGTCCAGGAAGCGTCCAAAGGCTTCCATCTGTTCTTGTCTGGTATGTGACATAAATCTATCTATTTAATTCATTTTTTTCCATTCCTGGTAAGAAATCAATAACCCTACTACTTCCGAGTAGTTCTGGCGGCCACTTTCTATCTTGTTTCCTTTCAGGTAAAGATCGTATATCCAATCCTGTACGGCTCCCACTACCGGGCTATACTTGGCAGCCCAATAGGCTTGATTATTCTTGGCTAATTCAATAATTTCCGGTCGGATGCGTTGAAAGAGTTTTGCATATTCTTCTTCTGAAAGTAATCTTTTTGCATTCCCCAGTACATGCCCCAGTACAGAGAAATATCCGGAGAAACGGATACCCATTGCCTGTGAACGGGTACAAACCTGATAGGCATAGAAATTGGCTTCCGCTTCGCTGGTGATACCTAACAAGTGGGCTAGTTCATGAGCATAAGTGGCGGGGTAGTTAGCGGGAAGCAAATCTCCGTTAAGGGTGAATTCGCAGAAGAAAGGCCCCATGCTACCGGTTACTCCTACCATGGAAATGAACGGAGTAAACAACATGGTCTTTACTCTCGGATGATCGTGTGGAGGTCGGTGCACGCCCAAGCTATCACTTAACTGATTATAGATTCGTACGGTTTCTTCCCGTATCAAATCCTGGTTGATACTATTTACAGGGGTGTACGAACGATTTAATTGGGTGATATAGTCGTCAACGAACTCCTGAAAATTTTCGGGAGTGTAGGCTGTATACGGGATTTCGGTTCGTTGGTAAAAGTTCTTTTGAGAATAATTCAGTCCCCAAGCCAGATAGAACCATACATAAATCCACAACAGATATTCGCCGTCGCGCAATAAAACTTCTTCCAAGGCAACTTTTTGCGGAGACGGGCATAAATAGGATAAATAATCACGCCCGCGATACTAAGGAAGATAAATAAGTCTCCTATCGCAAAAGGAAATAAAATTGGAAAAAAACGACAAAACGTAAGAGATAAAAGGGTAGATTGTTTGCGAATAGATTGTTGCCAGAGCAGGAATCCATTGCGTTAGCCACACCAGGATTAAGATTGCTCCTAAGGCTAAATATCTTACATTTGGCTTCTTTTTCATCATTTGTCTAATATCAGTCAACAAAAATATGCATTAAATAGACGTCGCGCGAAAAAATACCTCTATATTTGCAAAAAATCTGTTAACAATGGCTTTATAACTTGTATAATAGGGAAAGTCATTCAACATAAACCGGATAAAAGATGGCTACATCAGAAGAAATTGAAAAGTATTGCCGGAATTGCGTATCACGTGATTTCGTGAATGGTAAAGGTCTTGTTTGTAAGCGCACCAGAGAACTTCCTGCTTTTGAAGAAGAATGTGAAAGTTTTGAGAAAGATGAAGAGCTGGAAAGATTAGCCCCTCCCAAGCCGGAAGACTTCCCGGTATCTATGACAGAAGAAGAAATGCTTGCCGAAGAGAATCTCTCCAAAGGAGTACTGTACGCAGTCGCTGCCTGTATTGTGGGTGCGGTGGCATGGGGACTGATATCTGTTTCTACGGGTCGTCAGATTGGATTTATGCCCATTGCTATCGGATTTATGGTTGGCTTTGCCATGCGGAAAGGGAAAGGAATACGTCCCATTTTCGGAATTATCGGTGCGGCATTATCCCTGATTAGTTGTGTCCTGGGTGATTTCTTTTCCATTATCGGGTATATTTCCCAGGATTATGATATGTCCTATTTCGACGTTCTGGTAAGTGTAGACTATGGAGAAATATTCTCTATTATGCTGGAAAATGTGATGTCAATGACTGCTTTATTCTACGGATTCGCTCTTTATGAGGGGTATAAATTCTCTTTCCGTGCACAGAAACACCCCGAGGGTGGTAAGATTTGAATTTAAATTATTAATTTTGCACCCGTTATTTTTAGAATATACATTATCATATATACATAAAACAATATGGAATTAGCAAGTAAGTACAATCCCGCTGACGTGGAGGGAAAATGGTATCAGTATTGGCTGGACCATCATTTATTCAGTTCGAAACCCGATGGACGTGAACCTTACACCATCGTCATTCCGCCCCCGAACGTCACCGGTGTGTTGCACATGGGACACATGCTTAATAATACCATTCAGGATATTTTAGTTCGTCGTGCCCGTATGGAAGGCAAGAATGCCTGTTGGGTACCGGGAACTGACCATGCTTCTATTGCTACTGAAGCTAAAGTAGTAAACAAACTCGCTGCTCAAGGTATCAAGAAAACCGACCTGACTCGTGACGAATTCCTGAAACATGCCTGGGACTGGACAGACGAACACGGAGGTATCATCCTGAAACAGCTCCGCAAACTCGGTGCATCCTGCGACTGGGATCGTACTGCTTTCACTATGGACGAGAAACGCAGTGAAAGTGTACTGAAAGTTTTTGTAGACCTGTTCAATAAAGGATTGATCTACCGCGGTGTCCGTATGGTAAACTGGGACCCGAAAGCGTTGACAGCTCTTTCTGACGAGGAAGTGATCTACAAAGAAGAGCACGGAAAACTATATTACCTCCGCTATAAAGTAGAAGGTGATCCGGAAGGACGCTATGCCGTAGTGGCAACTACCCGCCCTGAAACAATCATGGGTGACACAGCGATGTGTATCAACCCGAACGACCCGAAAAACGAATGGCTGAAAGGCAAGAAAGTGATCGTTCCGCTGGTAAACCGCGCCATCCCTGTGATTGAAGATAATTATGTAGACATCGAATTTGGTACAGGTTGCCTGAAAGTGACTCCTGCTCATGACGTAAACGACTATATGCTGGGTGAAAAGTACAACCTGCCTAGCATTGATATCTTCAACGATAACGGTACATTGAGCGAAGCTGCCGGTATGTATATCGGCATGGATCGTTTCGATGTTCGTATACAGATAGAGAAAGACCTCGAAGCTGCCGGACTGCTGGACAAGACAGAAGCCTATACAAATAAGGTAGGTTACTCGGAACGTACCAACGTAGTGATCGAACCGAAACTATCTATGCAATGGTTCCTCAAGATGCAGCATTTGCAGACATGGCATTGCCTCCGGTAATGAACGATGAACTGAAGTTCTATCCTGCAAAATACAAGAATACCTACCGTCACTGGATGGAGAACATCAAAGACTGGTGTATCAGTCGTCAGTTGTGGTGGGGACATCGCATTCCTGCTTACTTCCTCCCGGAGGGCGGTTATGTGGTAGCTGCTACAGCAGAAGAAGCAATTGGCAAAAGCGAAAGAGAAAACCGGCAATGCCGCCTTGACAATCGAAGATCTCCGTCAGGACGAAGATTGTCTGGATACCTGGTTCTCTTCCTGGTTGTGGCCTATCTCTTTGTTCGACGGAATCAACAATCCGGGTAACGAAGAAATCAACTATTACTATCCGACCAGCGACCTTGTGACAGGACCGGATATTATCTTCTTCTGGGTAGCCCGTATGATTATGGCAGGCTACGAGTACGAAGGACAGATGCCGTTTAAGAACGTTTACTTCACAGGGATCGTTCGTGATAAACTGGGACGTAAAATGTCCAAGTCACTCGGTAATTCTCCCGACCCGTTGGAGTTGATCGAGAAATACGGAGCCGATGGAGTACGTATGGGTATGATGCTTTCTGCTCCTGCCGGAAACGATATTCTTTTCGATGACGCACTTTGCGAACAGGGACGTAACTTCTGCAACAAGATATGGAATGCTTTCCGTCTGATTAAGGCTGGACAAATGCCAAAGGTACTATTGAGATCCCTACCGATGCACATCTGGCAGTTCAGTGGTTTGACCAAAGACTGGATGCGGCAGCTGTTGAAGTGGCCGATCTCTCTCCAAATATCGTTTGAGCGAAGCGTTGATGCTGGTTTACAAACTGTTCTGGGATGAATTCTCTTCTTGGCTGTTGGAAATCGTGAAACCTGCTTATGGACAGCCTGTTAATGGCTTTATTTATAGTATGGTTCTTAGCTCTTTCGAGCGTCTGCTTGAATTGCTGCATCCTTTTATGCCATTTATCACAGAAGAATTGTGGCAACAACTGCGTGAGCGTGAACCGGGTGAAAGTTTGATGGTTACTCAACTGTTTGAACCGGTCGGAGCAAATGAACAATTCCTGGCAGAGTTTGAAGTAGCTAAGGAAATCATCAGTAATGTCCGTAGCATCCGTTTGCAGAAAAACATTGCTCTGAAAGAAGAACTCGAATTGCAGGTTGTAGCACTCATCCGGTAGAGAAATTGAATCCGGTGATTATCAAGATGTGTAACCTGTCTTCCGTAACAGTGGTAGAAAGCAAATCAGAAGGTGCTTCTTCTTTCATGATAGGAACGACCGAATTTGCCGTGCCATTGGGTAATATGATTGACGTGGAAGCCGAAATCGCCCGTATGGAAGCCGAATTGAAGCATAAAGAAGGATTCTTGCAGGGAGTGATGAAGAAACTTAGCAACGAGAAATTCGTCAATAATGCTCCGGCTGCCGTTCTTGAACTGGAACGTAAGAAGCAAACCGATGCAGAGAGCATCATTAATTCTTTGAAAGAAAGTATTGCGGCTTTGAAGAAATCATAATCCTTTGATACTTAATTTTATATAATAAAGGGCATCTCAATTCGTTTTGGGATGCCTTTTTTTTGCACTAAAGAAATTAATACTATCTTTGCTTCCGCTATTTATAGAATACCACAAATGAAACAATCGTTACGGATCATTCCATTCCTCCTTGGATTATTCCTTTTTATTGAAGGATTCTTATCACCTGCGTCAGCCCGAACCGAAAATACAAATAAAGAAGTACTGGTTTTAAACTCGATTAATTTCAATCTGCCTTGGGCTAAAAACTTTTATTGGTGTCTTCATGATGCTCTTCAGAAACAAGGAATTTCTGTGAAGGCGGAATCGCTTTCCGTACCTGCTCTGGTGAATGAGATGGAGGCGAATGCCGTAGTCACCCATTTGCGTCAGAAGTATCCGGAGCCTCCCACTGCTATTGTGATGATTGGAGATCCGGGATGGATTGTTTGCCGCGAATTATTTGATGATGTATGGAAAGAAGTTCCGGTAATCGTGACAAATGCCCGCGACCATTTACCTGCTTCTCTTGAGGTCTTATTATCTCATGCCCCGTTGACGGAAGCCAATACAGTTTCCGGCGATGAATGGAGGCGGGGATATAATATAACTATCTTGAAGCAATATTATTATGTAAAGGAGACAATCGATTTAATTTATAAACTGATACCTGATATGGAACGTCTGGCGTTTATCTCCGACGATAGGTATATCAGTGAAGAAACTCGCGGAGATGTAAAGGAAGCTGTAGAAGAGAACTTCCCGGACTTGAATCTGGATTTACTTTCCACCACTCAATTATCTACAGAAATGTTGTTGGATACTTTACGTTGTTATAAACCGAATACGGGAATCATTTATTATTCTTGGTTTGAGTCGCATAACAAAAATGATAATAACTATCTTTTTGATCATATTCAGGAAGTGATTGTCAATTTTACTCCATCTCCATTGTTTTTACTTTCTCCCGAAGACTTGTCGAATAATACTTTTGCAGGAGGATATTACGTTTCGACGGAATCGTTCTGTAAATCTTTGCTGGAAATACTTGGTCGTGTCTTGGATGGAGAACAGGCACGTGATATTCCCGGTGGGGCGGGAGGAGAAGGAAGTGCCAATCTCTGCTATCAAGTGTTGAAATCCTACAATATACCTTCTTCCCGCTATCCAGACGATGCGGTTTATGTCAATGAGCCCAAGACTTTTTTTCAACAGTATTACATTCAAATACTTTCCTGTTCATTCTTTTTGTTGATTTTGATTGTTGCTATCATATATTATATCAGCATTCTTCGGAAAGCATATAGTCGCCTGCATGAAGCAATGGAAAAAGCGGAACAGGCCAATCAATTGAAATCCGCATTCCTGGCTAATATGAGTCATGAGATACGTACCCCCTTGAATGCCATTGTAGGATTCTCCAATATGCTTCCTCATGTAGAAAACCGTGAAGAAATGTCCGAATATGTAGAACTCATTGGAACAAATACGGATTTGTTGCTCCAGTTGATTAATGATATTCTGGATTTGTCGAAGATTGAAGCCGGTACATTCGATTTCTATCCTGCCTTGATTGATGTGAACCAGACGCTTGAAGAAATCGAGCAAAGTATGCAGCTACGTCTTCGGCACAATAATGTGACTTTCACATTTGCGGAGAGACTGTCCCAATGTACATTGTATACGGATAAGAACCGTTTGATTCAGCTGCTTGCCAATTTTGCAGTTAACGCCATCAAATTTACAGAGGTGGGTACTATCCGTATGGGATATCGTTTGCTTGATCCTGAAACGATTTATTTTTATGTGTCGGATACAGGCTGTGGAATGTCTTCTGAACAGTGTATTCATGTCTTCGAACGGTTTGTGAAGTACAATTCCTTTGTGCAAGGTACCGGACTGGGACTTTCTATCTGCCATACGATTGTAGACCGCTTGGGAGGGAAAATAGGAGTGGAGTCGAAAGAGAACAAAGGATCTACTTTCTGGTTTACCTTACCTTATCGGCAGAATTAATGCTTTACTTCTTTCCAATCTATCAGTAGATAAGTTGCTATACTCTTATTGCAAACTTCCTTTCCCTTATTGGATAAGTTGTCTTTGACCAAGAAGAAACTATAAACGCAAGTCTGATTGTATAATTGCAAGTTGCATTTATATAACCGGAACTTGCAGTTGTATAAATGAAGCTTGCAATTATAGTTTTCTCGTAGCCAAAAAGAAGTTTGGCAGTAGGGGAATGCAAGTTTACCTCTAATACAACGGAAGTTATCTATTAGTACTTTAATAGACAGATAGTAATAGATAAGAAAATAGATGGTTGGTTTTAAGGAAATAGAATCGGTAGTAATAATGGCAGATAATCCTTTAAATCTACGCGTAGTTGCTTTAATGCTTGTTGAATACGGTAATCTACTGTTTTGGGAGATATTCCCAGAATTTCCGCTATTTCTTTATAACTCATATCCCGGAACCTATGCATCACAAAAGCTTCCCGATAACTTTCCGGCAATGTGGCGATGGCATCCTTGATGCGTTGTGTCAACTCTTCAACTTGATAAAGATCCGTATCTTGCAGCATCTCCTGCATCTCTTCATAAAATCGAGTGTCGGCACGTTGGGTGGCATCAATATGTGCAAGCTTGTTCAGAGCTTTGCGGTATATCATTTTAAAGAGGTATGAACTAAGTGAAGTTTCGATAATCAGATTTTCTCTGTTTTCCCAAATCCATAAAAGAGAGTCCTGCACAATTTCTTCCGCATCTTCCAGATCTACAAAACGATGACCATAAGCACACAGTGCCGGATAATACCTCCGAAACAGTGCATCAAATGCTTTTTGGTCGCCTCGCTGTATAGCAGATAATAGGAAATTGCTTTCTGACAGGTGAACTTCTTTCATGTATTAGTTTGATATTTCACTGCAAATATAGCTTTTTTATAAGAAAACAAAGATTTTCTGAAAAAAAATGAGATTTGGTTTAGGAATTCCACAAGTCTCTCTTGTCTTATAGTAAAAGGCAATAAAATACGAATATGGATAAGACTGATAAAAATACAATAGAAGAATTGCTTCCCCGTTATTGTGAGGGACTGGCAACGGAAGAAGAGCGTCTGCAGGTTGAGATGTGGATGGATGAGTCGGAAGAAAACCGGCGGATGGCCAAACAGATACATGCTCTTTATCTTGCTACAGATACCGTTCACATCATGACGAAAGTTGACACAGAGAAAGCATTGACAAAGGTGAAAAGTAGAATGACAGGTAACAGACAAAGGAAAACGACATGGTGGGAATGGGCGCAACGTGCGGCAGCAGTGCTGTTCATTCCACTTCTCGTTACTCTGATGGTACAACATTGGGGAGGAAGCGAACAGGAATTGGCACAAATGATGGAAGTGAAAACAAATCCCGGAATGATGACTTCTCTGACATTGCCCGATGGCACATTGGTTTTCCTGAATTCCGAATCTACCTTGAGTTATCCCTCACGCTTCGATAGCGACACGAGAAATGTAACATTGCAGGGAGAGGCTTATTTTGAAGTAGCCAAGAACCCGGAAAAGAAGTTTATAGTTTCTACTTCCCACCAATCACAGATCGAAGTACTGGGAACTCATTTTAATGTAGAGGCTTATGAAAAAGAAGACCGGATTGCAGCAACATTGGTTGAAGGAAAAATAGGTTTTATTTATTCATCTGACAATGGTTCGAAAAAGGTGCTGATGGATCCCGGACAGAAGCTGGTCTATGATACAAGAGACAGTAAAGTGCAGCTTTATGCCACCTCCGGTGAGTCGGAAATAGCTTGGAAAGAGGGAAAGATTATATTTAGAAATACTCCTCTCGAAGAGGGATTACGAATGTTGGAGAAGCGGTATAATGTGGAATTCATTATTAAAACGACCGTTTGAAAGGAGACTCATTTACAGGTACGTTTACAAATCAACGCCTCGAGCGTATTCTGGAATATTTCCAGCTTTCTTCTCAAATCCGTTGGCGTTATCTTGATTCGCCGGATATAAAAGATGAAAAGAGTAAAATAGAAATATATTGATTGATTAACCTTAAAACAAAAATGCAATGAAAGACAGACCCCCTTAAACAAAAACATACGGGAGGATATTGGCGTATCTTCCCGTATGGAAATCGGTAAATCTTTTTGATGCTTGTTTGGCGACAAGCTTAGATAAACTTTTTATTAACTTTAAGTCATTACAAAATTATGCAAAATTATTTTAGCATCCAATTTTTATGGGTGGTAAAGTCACTTTGGCTAACCTCAAAAAAAATCCCATTATCTATGAGACTATTGGTTTTGTTCTTAGTATGTTCTATTGGGCTGACCTATGCAGCCGATAGTTACGCTCAAAAGGCTTTAATCAGTATTGATGTACGTAATCAGCGGGTGGAGGACATTCTAAAAGAAATTGAAGAGCAGTCTGATTTTGATTTCTTCTTCAATAATAAGCATGTCGATTTGAATCGTCGCGTATCAGTTTCTGCTGATAAAAGCAACATTTTTAGTGTGTTGAAAGAAATCTTTTCCGGTACTAATGTAAAATATTCGGTACTAGACAAGAAGATTATATTATCCATTGAGGCACAGTCTCCTGAACAAGAAAAGAAAATAACCGTATCCGGTACTATATCAGATGCACAGGGGGAGCCGATTATCGGAGCCAGTGTATTAGAAAAAGGAGTACAGGGTAACGGTACGATAACAGATATTGACGGGAACTTCAAAATCTCCGTCTCTTCATCGAAGGCACAGCTCGATATCTCCTATATCGCTATCAGTCTCAAACGGTTGCCGTGCAACCCGGAAAAAATATGAAAATCATTTTGCAGGAAGATTCCAAACAACTCGATGAAGTGGTAGTGGTGGGTTATGGTACACAGAGCAAGAAGACATTGACCGGTGCCGTTTCTATGGTAAACATGGGAGATGTGGAGATGAATACCGTACCGAATGTATCTCGTGCGTTGGCGGGTAAAGCAGCGGGGTTCCGTGTGAACCAGGTTTCTGCACAACCGGGTGGTGAGGCGAAGTTTCGTATTCGTGGAGAAGCGTCTACCGGTGCTGGTAATGAACCTTTATTTGTAATCGACGGCTTCCCGGTGTCTTCTACTTCCAATTTAAGTTCTGGTAATGGTTTCTATGAATCGGGTAATATTGATAATGTACTGGAATCATTGAATCCGGATGATATTGAATCCATTTCTGTGTTGAAAGATGCTGCTTCCACAGCTATTTATGGTGCGCGTGCCGGACATGGAGTTGTTTTGATTACCACTAAACGTGGTAAAAGTCAAAGCCCAGAGTGACTTATTCCGGTATGGGGTCGGTGCAGGTAGCTCGTTCCAACTACAAGATGCTTGATACTCGTATGTATATGGATATGTATAATAAACAGATGCATGAAGAGTGGTTAAAGTTGAACGGAATGGGTATTTATGAAGGATATGTTGAGAAGCAGGACACTCCGCCTACTCAATATAAACCCACTTTCAATAATGATGAAATATTGACTGCTAGCGGTACCGATTGGTTGGATGCGGTGATGCGCAATGGATATACGCAACAGCACAATCTTTCTGTGAATGGTGGTACGGAGAAAACTCGTTATCTGGCTTCTGTCAACTATATGAACCAAGAAGGAATTGTCAAGAATAATGGTGTCAGTCGTTTTTCTGCCCGTTTGAATCTGGATCAAGAATTGAGTGAATATGTTTCTTTCGGACTGACTGCTACTTACTCGCAGAATAAGTATGACAATGTTCCTCTGGGAGACAATGCCAATGAATATTCCGGCGTATTGACCGGTGCTATCCAATCCAATCCTACAATTCCTATCTATGACTCTGAAGGAAATTATTTCATTGATCCGAAACGTCCCTTCGTTGCGAATCCGGTGTCTTTGTTGGATATTAAGGATAATACGGTAAAAGACCGGATCATAGGATCTGCATTCGTATCCGTGAAACCGTTGAAAGACTTGGAAGTGAAGTTGCAGTTAGGTGTCGACCGTAGTTTCCAGAAACGTTCCAGCTATTTGCCTAAGACAACTTTGCAGGGAAAGACCAAAAACGGAAGAGCGGATATTTCGCAGGAAACAAGTACTGCCTATCTGATGGAGCTGACAGCTCAATACTCCAAGAGCTTTGGCGATCATAACGTGAAAGCTATTGGTGGTTATTCGTTCCAAAAATTTAAAAATGATGGATTGAGTGCCGGAAATGAAGATTTTCTTGTAGATGGCTTTGGATATAATAGTTTGGGTTCAGGAAATTACAAGAAACCATCTGTAGGTTCATGGGCTTCTATTAACAGTATTGCTTCTTTGTTTGCCCGTGCCAATTACTCGTATAAAGGCAGATATTTACTGGAAGCTACAGTTCGTGCTGATGCTGCTTCCAATTTCGCCCCGGAAAATCGTTGGGGTTATTTCCCGTCCGTATCAGCCGGTTGGATGATAAGTGAAGAAAATTTCATGAAAGGGGCTTCAAACTGGTTGTCTATGTTGAAGTTAAGAACTTCTTATGGACAGACGGGTAACTCTAATGTCGGTTATCGCATTTACGACTATTATGAAGTGGGAAGAAGTGCCATTATCGGAGGTGCAGAATCAACAGGAGTATATGCTTCGGATTTGGGCAACAGGAGCCTGACTTGGGAAACGACTACGGAATTTAATGTAGGTGTGGATCTAGGTATACTCAACAACCGGTTTAAGTTGACAGCCGAATATTTCAAACGTAAGATTACAGACTTGTTGGTGACAAATAAACCATTGCCTTTTTATAATGAAATAAATAAAATAGCGGGTAATATAGGATCAACACAAAGTCAGGGTGTGGAAATCACTGTGAATACGGTGAATATCGTTACTAAAGATTTTGAATGGGATACGACATTAACCTTGTCACATTACAATGACCGTTGGCTGACACGTGACCCGAACTGGAAACCCAAACCTTATGAAAAAGAAAATGATCCGATTCGTGCATGGTGGGAATATGAAGCGCTTGGCATCCTGCAACCGGGAGAAAAAGTTCCAGACGCTCAAAAAGACTTGGTTCCGGGTATGATGAAGTTGAAAGACCGCGATGGAAACGGAGTATTGGGAGATGAGGATAAAGTATATATGGGTAATGGTGATCCTAAAATTATCTACGGTCTGAACAACTCGTTCAGATATAAGAACTTCGACTTGAATATCTATTTCTATGGAGAAGCCGGCAGAAAGAGAGGAGCCAGTTATTATGAGGGCTGGACACGTATGGACAATGGTATCAATGTTTCTACTTATGCCCTGAAAGCTTTTAATAGCAATAACCTGACAGCCACAGATCCGACATTTGTCAGAGGTGGAAGCGGATGGGGGGATTACTATGTGAAATCTATCTATTACGTTCGTTGTGGAAGCATTACATTAGGATATAAAGTGCCTATCAGCCAGAAGATTGCCAAGAATCTCCGTGTATATGTAGACGTGAATAATCCATTTGTGATTACTAACTGGACAGGTCTGGACCCGGAAACGGACAATGGAACCTATGCATATCCGAATGTAACCTCATATAATTTTGGTGTATCAATATCTTTCTAATAAGTGATGAATATGAAAAAGACAATTTATACTGCAATAGCAACTCTCTTGTTCCTCATTTCGTCTTGTACGCTGGAGCAGGAAGTATATAATAAAATTAATCCGGGAATGTTTCCCCAAAATGCTGAAGATGTAAATGCTTTGGTCAATTCGAGTGCTTATTATGTGTTTTCTCCGTGGGGAATTTTTGAAGTAGCGGCAGGCTATGTGACGACTTCGGAAATGGTAACCGATTATGTGGAAAACACTTGGGGATGGACTACCGTATACAATTCGTATGAAGCTAATGACTGGCATATCGACGGTGACTATCGTCGTGTGTATGACTATTCCCAGTATTTGGCTTCCATGACTTTGACAATGGATCGCATCAAGGACGTGAATATGGATGAAACCTTGAAAGCTCGCTATATGGCGGAATTGAAATGCGGACGTGGTTTCCTGGCTTTTCTGATGTATGATATGTATGGTCCGATACCTATCGCCGATCTGGAGACTTTGCAAAAACCGGAAGCAGAGATTGTTATTCCACGTTTGTCGGAAGAAGCTATGCGTGAATACATTGTTTCCAACTTGAAAGATGCAGCTAATGTGTTGCCCTATAAGTATGAAGATACAAATTACGGACGCTTCACCAAAGGATTGGCCAATACATTATTGCTGAAATTCTACATGATGACCAAGCAATGGGATGAGGCGGAGAAAATAGGACGTGAATTGACAAAACCGGAATACGGTTATAAATTGGTAGACGATTATAACTCTCTGTTCTCTTTATCTGGTGAAAAGAATTCGGAAGTCATATTCTCATGTGTGGCCGAGGCCGGTGTGATGGAACAGAAATGGTTCGCTCACGTACTGACTTCTGACTATCCGCTTCCTGCCGGAATGTCGGTGACTGCCTGGGGAGGATTTAAAATATCCTGGCCTGCATACGAATCTTATGATCCTAAAGACAAGAGACGTGAAAGAATTATTGGTGAATATACAGGTACAGAGGGCGTACACCATAGCCGGGCGCTTGACCGTGACGGTGGTACGACAGGTATACTCTTCTACGGTGCAATTCCGGTGAAATATAAAATTGAGGGGGTAGTAGGTGAGAAGTGCGAAATAGATATGCCCATCTATCGTTATGCGGATGTATTGACTTTACTTTCGGAAGCTATCGTTCGCAATGGAAACAGTATCACTCAAGAGGCGATTGGCCTGTTGAATCAGGTGCGGGTTACTCATGGTGGACTAAAAGCTTATCAATTGAGTGATTTTTCATCTGTAGAAGATTTTCTGGATAAATTGTTGGAAGAACGTGGACATGAATTTTATTTTGAAGGAGTGCGTCGTCAGGATTTGATCCGCCACGGAAAATTTATTGAAGCAGCACTTGCCAAAGCAAGATTTGCTGGACAGCCGACAGGTAAAATAGAAACGAAAGTGGATGGACAATATAAATATGAGAAATTCCCGTTGCCTACTCATCTGATTACTGAAGGACAAGGCATTATAATTCAAAATCCCGGTTACTAAAAAATAGATAGCATTATGAAACATTTATTATATAGTCTATTAGGAATCTTGTTGCTTGCCGGATGTAAGGAAGACAAGTACAATGTAATCATTCCGATGTCGGATATTTACTTGAGCGCGCCTCAAGATGGAGCGATCATTGATTTGAATGATTTATCGATTGAGAAATATAGTTTCTCTTGGGAGAAACCTCTGGAAAATGGAGCAAAGCTACTTATTTGTACTGACAGGAAATTCAAAGAACCGGTGATAATTGATGCAGGAAAATCGACTTCTGTTGCGATATCTGCACTGACTGCCGATCAGAGTTTTTCTCAATTGGGAATTAAAGCGGGGCAGGAAGCGGTACTGTATTGGACAGTCAAAGAAACCGGTAATATAACCGCAGCAGCTTCGGAAGCACGCACCATTCGGGTGAAACGTATGACTAGCAAATTAGTGCAGCCGGAAGATTTGACTAAGATTTCTTTGGCTGAAAATGCCCCGGAGACTGCTGTGCAGTTTGAATGGGATACCCAGGAATGGCCTGAATCTACCTCGTACTCGCTTTGTTTCTCACTGGATCCTGAAATGAAACAGACGGTTGCCGAACATAGTGTGGGAGTTGTGAATGGTAAATCATCATTGACTCATGAAGAACTTCAGGCACTGCTCGATAAACTTTCTATCAAACGTTGGACTTCCAATTCTGTGTATTGGAATGTGAAGACTGATGATGGGCAATGGGTGTCACGTTCTTCCGGAGTACTGAATATGACAGAAATGATGCGCTTCATAGATGTTCGTGGAGATGAAAAGATTACTTATCGTGTTGTTCGTATATTTTATAGTGACAAAACATCATTGGTTTGGTTGGCAGATAACCTGCGCGCAACTAAATATGCTGATGGTACAGATATTGAAGCGAATAATTTCAAAAAGACACCTGCATCGCTCGGAGAAGGTAGAGTGAAAGCCTATGGAGTGCATTATCATTACGATATTCGTGATAAGATAGCACCTAAGGGATGGCGTTTGCCGACCATACAGGAATATAAGAATTTGTTTGCAGAAGCCGGAACTGCCGAAGGTCAATGGAATGTATTGAAAGATCCTGAATATTATGAATCAGTAAAAGGACAGGCGCATTTGAACGACTGGAAATTCAATTTGTGTGCTTCCGGTCAATGGAGCGGTGATGCAATCACTAATCATACCGGACCGTACTGTTATCTGTTGGTCACTGATGATATGTCTCATCAATGTATTCTTCATGATGGAGGGGCAACATTGTGGAGTCCTTGGACAACCGGTGCTCCTGCACGTTTTATCTACAATGAAAATTAATCGGGTGAAAATTAAAAGTATATCAATCATGTTAATCAATATAAAGAAAACTATGACCATATTATCTACCTTATTATTAGGTATTATGTGTAGCTTTTGTTCTGATACAATAGATGTATATGCGGGACAATATGGAGAAGAAGACGGAACGAGTGAACCGGAAACTCCGGAGGTAACAGGAAATATTGTACCGATCGAGTCGCTAAGGAATCCCGATAGGGGATTCCACTTGGAATGTAATTTGCTTGCCGACCAAATGAAAAGTCCATATAATGATTATGAGGTTTATGGCAATGATTTGTATACGAAGAAAGTAGAGCAATTTGATGCAAAGGACGACAACCTGACTCTTGTACAGCAATATATCTACTTAACTAACTGGGTGAGTAAAGACCTGGATGCTGAAGCTCTGTCGAATATCCGCAAGATATTCGAGTTGATGAAAGCGCAGGGGTATAAAGCCATTCTTCGTTTTGCATACAATCACGCCGGACTGAATACTTCCGGTGGCGAATCCAAACAATGGATTCTCCGGCACATCGAGCAACTTACTCCTCTTTTGAATGAATACATTGGACAAATTGTTACCATGCAGGTTGGTTTTATCGGTGCTTGGGGAGAGTGGCATACTTCTCCGTTGATGAATGACCAGAGTGCGAAGAATGCAATCGTCAGTGCTTTATTGAGAGCCTTGCCTGCACCTTATTGTGTAGAAATGCGTTATCCGAATCATAAGAAAGCGTTGACACTGGAACAGGAAGGATCTCGTGGACGCATCGGATATGCGAATGATTATTTTACAGCCGGCGAACATCCGCTTGCACCGGGCAATGACTTTGTTCCTAATACGGATGATTACAAGCAGATAACGGAAGAGGTGAAAGTGAACAATTTCTATATGAGTGGTGAGATCCCTTATAATGAGGATACAGAATGGGGATTGCAGAGTTGATTAGTCCGATAAAATCACTGCGTATTTTGCGCGAACACCGTTACTCGGCATTTGATGTGACGCAAAACTATGATTTGAATATCATGAGTTGGAAACGGGTAAAGGTAAATCCCGCTTTATTAAATGATAATCACATTCTGTTCGATGAGAGTTACTTCAAAGATGAGGAGGGCAATGACGTTGTCCGTTCATTCTATGATTTTGTACGCGACCATTTGGGTTATCGTCTGAATCTTCAAAGTGAATCGAAAGTAGAAGCAAAAAGTGGAAATTTGGAATACGATCTGACGATTACAAATACCGGTTTTGCTACGGTGATTAATCCGAAAGAGGTATATCTCGTACTGGTTTCCGAAAGCGGTCAGGTAGTGAAAGAATTCAAACTGGATGTGGATCCTAAAACCTGGATTCCAGCTACCGAACAGGAACCGAATCAGGCTGCGAAATACACTATCAAAGGAAGTGTAGCAGCCGGTGTGAGCGGGACCTATAAAGTAGGAATCTGGATGCCGGAAAAAGTAGCCGATTGGAAATACAATTCGGTATATGCCATTAAGTTTGCTAAAACAGAGAATGTGACTCATTGGTATGATGATGCAGACAAATATGCCGTGAACCTGTTCGGAACAGTTACATTCTAAAAATAAATTGATGAATACTTCCGACCGTATAGAACAGATCTCATGTTGCGGTCGGAGTATTCGAAACTTACATCTTATTTGAATGAAGATGAACAAAAATCATAAAACCGTACTTGTTATACTTAACATCATAGTATCATTCTAATTTCTTCCTGTTCCTCCCCCAAGGAACAGGTTAGAATAGGAAATGGTACTTTTACTATCGAGGGAAAGGATATCCAGTTGATTTGTGGAGAAATGCACTATCCCCGCATTCCGCACGAGTATTGGCGTGACCGCCTGAAGAGAGCGCGTGCGATGGGACTGAATACGGTATCTGCCTACGTTTTCTGGAACTTCCATGAACGTCAGCCGGGAGAGTTTGACTTTAGTGGACAGGCTGATATTGCGGAATTTATCCGTACGGCACAGGAAGAGGGACTGTATGTGATTCTTCGTCCCGGTCCGTATGTATGTGCAGAATGGGATTTCGGAGGTTACCCGTCGTGGCTGCTGAAAGAAAAGGATATGACTTATCGCAGTAAAGATCCGCGTTTTCTGTCCTATTGTGAACGATATATCAAAGAACTTGGCAAACAACTGTCTCCTTTGACCATCAATAATGGAGGTAATATTATTATGGTGCAGGTGGAGAATGAATATGGATCGTATGCAGCGGATAAAGGGTATCTTGCCGCTATCCGCGATATGATTAAAGAAGCAGGGTTCAATGTTCCGCTATTTACCTGCGACGGTGGTGGACAGGTGGAAGCCGGACATACTGAGGGCGCACTGCCTACATTGAACGGAGTGTTTGGTGAAGATATATTCAAAGTGATAGATAAGTATCAAAAGGGCGGTCCCTATTTTGTAGCGGAGTTTTATCCGGCCTGGTTTGATGAGTGGGGCAGACGACATTCCTCTGTTGCTTATGAACGTCCCGCCGAACAGCTGGACTGGATGTTGAGCCACGGTGTTTCTGTCAGCATGTATATGTTTTATGGTGGTACAAACTTTGAGTATACCAATGGAGCCAATACCGGAGGCGGTTATCAGCCCCAGCCCACAAGCTATGATTATGACGCTCCCTTGGGTGAATGGGGAAATTGTTATCCCAAATATCATGCATTCAGGGAAGTGATTCAGAAATACCTGCCTGCGGGAACAGTACTGCCGGAAGTTCCAGAAGATAATCCGACTACCACTTTTGCAACAGTCGAATTAAAGGAGAGTGCTTCATTGAGAACTGCATTTCATCAGACTACCCAGTCCGAAAATGTGCTGTCGATGGAAGATTTGGGAGTTGATTTCGGATATATTCATTATCAGACCACACTTCAAAAAGCGGGAAAACAGAAACTTGTCATACAGGATTTGCGTGACTATGCTGTGATCCTGATAGATGGTAAGCAGGTAGCCAGCCTGGATCGTCGTTACAATCAGAACAGTATGACCTTGAATGTGTCGAAGACACCTGCCACACTGGAGATTCTGGTAGAAAATACCGGACGTGTCAACTATGGCCCCGATATACTGTTTAACCGGAAAGGTATCACCAGCCAAGTTTTGTGGGGAAATGAAAAGTTGACCGGATGGTCTATTACTCCATTGCCTCTGTATAAAGAAAAAGTTTCGGAAATGGAGTTTGGCGAAACCATCAAAGGCGTTCCTGCTTTCCATAAAGGAACGTTTACAGTAGAGAAGAAAGGTGATTGCTTTGTGGATATGAGTCAATGGGGCAAAGGTGCTGTCTGGGTAAATGGCAAATCTCTGGGACGTTTCTGGAATATCGGCCTCAACAAACACTCTATCTGCGCTCCATGGCTGAAAGAGGGAGAAAATGAAATTGTAGTGTTTGAAATGGAAGATACGGGTAAGCGTGTTTTGCAAGGATTGAATCAACCCATTCTGGATAGTTGGGTATTGATAAGAATTATCAGAAAGGCCAGCGTCGTGCAGTGGTAGGCACTCCGATTCTGGAAGACGGTGATCTTGCATTAAAAACTACTTTGCAGGAGACTAATGAGTGGCAGTCATTCGATTTACCGGTTGCGACTACTCTTCGCCACTTCTGTATAGAGACTCTGTCTTCCTACACAGAGGATAATCAGGCCTGCATTTCGGAAGTGGAACTGATAGATGATAAGGGACAGCCGATTGACAAAACTAAATGGGAAGTCGTTTATGTAAGCAGCGAACAAGCTGATAAGAACTTGGGAATAGCAGAAAACCTGTTTGATGGAGATATCTCTTCTTTCTGGCATACGAATGCGGCTGTGGAGTCTAACCATCCTCACCGGGTTATTATAGACCTGAAAGAAATTTATAAGGTTTCGGCTTTTCGCGTGAAAGTTCGTAAAGGTTCATTCTTATCAGGAAAGGTGAAAGATATAAATATATATGGTCGTCCACAATTCTTCTTATTTCATTGAATAAAACGTAGTAAATAGATAAAATACGACTCTTAATTATTATATTTGACAAACTGTAAATAAAACTATGTATACACGTCTTTTATTCATTCTATTATTGGGGGCTACATGGATGTGTAGCTGCCAAACCGAACAGTCTCCTGTCAATACATTGGCAGATCGTGTGACGGAAGGTACTTCGAAAGATCGAATTCTTTTTCGGATGATTGCTGATGAAAACAATCCGTTAAAAGATTATTTTGAAATATCTTCTGAAGACGGTAAAGTGCTGATAACCGGAAACTCTGATTTGTCTCTGGCTACGGGGTTGAACTGGTATCTGAAATATGTAGCCGGTATTCATCTTTCCTGGAATAATCTTTCGCAGAAGTTACCGGAAATACTACCGCTTCCACAAGAAAAGATACGTAAGGAGACATCCATGCAGAACAGATATTATCTGAACTATTGCACTTATTCTTATTCCATGGTTTTCTGGGATTGGGAGCGTTGGGAAAAAGAAATAGACTGGATGGCAATGCATGGCATCAATATGCCTTTGAGCATCACCGGAATGGAGGTGGTCTGGTACAATTTGCTGAAACGTTTGGGATACACAACAGAAGAAGTCAATGAATTTATTTCCGGCCCGGCCTTTATGGCTTGGTGGCAAATGAATAATCTGGAGGGTTGGGGTGGACCGAATCCCGATAGCTGGTATCAGCAACAAGAAGCGCTTCAGAAGAAGATCGTAGCCCGTATGCGGGAGTTGGGTATTGAGCCTGTATTCCCCGGATATGCTGGAATGGTTCCCCGTAACATCGGTGAAAAACTCGGTTATCAGATTGCTGATCCCGGTAAGTGGTGCGGATTCCCCCGTCCGGCTTTCCTTTCTACGGAAGATGAACACTTCGATTCTTTTGCCGCTATGTATTATGAGGAATTGGAGAAACTCTATGGAAAAGCCAACTATTACAGCATGGATCCATTTCATGAGGGAGGTAACACGGAAGGAGTAGACTTGGCGAAAACCGGTGCTTCCATTATGGCAGCTATGAAGAAAGCCAATCCGAAGGCTGTTTGGATCATTCAGGCCTGGGCAGGCGAATCCTCGGGAAGAAATGATTGCTTCTCTTAATCAGGGAGATTTGCTCGTTTTAGATTTATATAGTGAGAAACGTCCCCAATGGGAGATCCGGATTCCATGTGGTATCGGGAAAAGGGCTTTGGCAAACACGACTGGCTTTATTGTATGTTACTGAATTTTGGAGGTAATGTTGGTTTGCACGGCCGGATGAATCAGCTGGTGAACGGGTATTATGATGCTTGTGCACACACTAATGGGAAAATGTTGCATGGAGTAGGAGCAACCCCGGAGGGCATAGAGAATAATCCGGTGATGTTCGAACTCCTTTACGAACTTCCTTGGCGTGAAGAACGCTTTTCTTCCGATGAATGGTTGCAGACTTACTTGAAAGCTCGTTATGGCAGAGAAGTTTCACCGGAAATAATGGAGGCTTGGCGTGCATTGGAACACACCGTTTACAATGCTCCGAAAGATTATCAGGGTGAAGGAACCATTGAGTCTTTGTTATGTGCCCGTCCGGGTTTCCATCTGGATAGAACTTCCACTTGGGGATATTCCAAACTATTTTATGCTCCCGATTCTACTGCAAAGGCAGCCCGGCTATTTACTTCCGTTGCCGACCAGTATAAAGGAAACAACAATTTTGAGTATGACTTGGTAGACATCGTACGTCAGAGTAATGCCGATAAAGGAAATGTGTTACTTGAAGAAATATCACAGAGCTATGACCGAAAGGACAAAGAGGATTTCCGCAAACAAACACAGCAATTCCTGGACTTGATATTGGCGCAAGATCGTTTGTTATCTACCCGGAAAGAATTTTCCGTTTCCTCTTGGTTGAATGCAGCTCGTTCTCTGGGAACTACAGAAGAAGAAAAGCGATTGTACGAATGGAATGCTTCCGCATTAATCACAGTCTGGGGAGATAGCATTGCTGCCAATCAAGGCGGACTACATGATTATTCGCATCGGGAATGGAGTGGACTTTTGAAAGACTTGTATTATCAGCGTTGGAAAGCCTTCTTTGAGCAGAAACAGGCGGAGCTGGATGGGAAGCCTGCAGGACAGGAAATAAACTTCTATGGGATGGAGAAAGCCTGGGCAGAGAAGAGTAAGGCACAGACATTGAAGAACTAAATAAAAGCAAGTGATATATAAGTAATATGCACGTAATATATAGCCGGGTATGAAATATTATCCGGCTATATTTGTCTTAGAACCCTTTCATAAAGAATTTCTAATTTCATTGCTAATAGGAAAATTCTTATATTTGCTGCAACTAATACTTAAACACAATAAGTTGCAAATGGAATTTACAGAAGAGCAAATACTGTTGAGAGCTTTGTCACGAGGAGATGAGAAAGCTTTTGAGGTTTTGTTTATGCGTTATTTCCCGAGAGTGAAACGTTTTATATCCGGTTTGCTTCAGGATGATATAACGGCCGAGGACTTTGCACAAGATATTCTCCTCAAACTATGGCAGAAGCGTGAGGAGATGGCAAAAATCGAAAATCTGAATGCCTACCTTTATCGGACTTCCCGGAATGCTGTGTACCAGCATTTACGACATATACTTTTGGTGAATGAATATGGAGAAAAGCAACAGGAGAATCTTTCCCGTCAGCAGAATGAGGGTGCGGGAAACATCGAAGAAAATATGTTTGCCGAAGAATTACTGCTATTGATACAGCATACGGTAGAGCAAATGCCCGCCCAACGAAAAAGAATTTATGAGATGAGCCGTAAAGAAGGTAAAAACAATGATGAGATAGCGCAACTGCTTGCAATAAACAAACGGACTGTAGAAAACCATCTCACACAAGCATTGGCTGATATCCGCAAGATGCTGAAGCACTTTTATCTTTTCTAAATAAAACCACTTCCTATTGACAAAAACTCTTCTTTTATTCTCCTTTCTCAAAAAAAAGTAGAAAAAATAGCTTTTAGACTGTGTGTGTATTCTATCTCGTGCATCTTATTAATAAACGGATAAAATCATGAAGAAGAAAAGCATATCAGAACTAATACATTTTTTTGTTCGCCATCCCCTGCAAAACTCCTTGCAGATGAAGTTTTGGCGTTGGCTGGTTTCTCCTGCTGATGCAGAAGATAAAGAAGAAGCTATACAGGAAGAGTGGATGAATATCATCGCTGAACCTGATGAGGCCACCCGGCGTTCATGGTATGAGGTCCGGCGTAAAGCGGGACTTGCAAATCCGATAATAAAACCGCATTGGGAAATCAAACCACTTCTTCGCATTGCTTCTATGATATTAATCCCCTTATTTTCAGTGCTATTATCGTGGTATTATATAAATGATTATACTGATTCTTGCAAATTGGTAGAATATATTGTTCCCATGGGTGAACGGGGAGAATTGACTTTGCCGGATGGGACAAAGGTACAGATCAATTCGGAGAGCAGTATCATTTACCCGAAAAGCTTTCGAGGCGATACACGTACTGTTTATCTTTCCGGAGAGGCGAATTTTGATGTCCATAAGGATAAGAAACATCCGTTTATTGTCAAGACATCTTTGTTATCAGTCGTGCTTTAGGTACGAAGTTTAATATACAGGCATATTCGGAAGACAGGAAAACGACTACAACTCTTGAAAATGGAAAAGTGCAAATCAATAACCTGCTGGCACCAGACAGCTGTTTTATTCTTACTCCCGGTGAACAACTTGAATACAATCACCTGACTAAGAATTATGAAAAACGAAAAATAGATGTGATGATGGCTTTCGGTTGGACACGTGGTGAATTGAATTTTGTCGATTGCCATCTGGAGGATATTCTGAACACATTGGGACGACATTATAATGTAGAAATAAAGGCAGAACCGCATTTATACACAAATGATTTATATACCATTAAGCTTAGAAAGGGCGAACCTCTTCAAGCAGCAATTCATATTGTAACAATGACCGTCGGAGGTATGGAAAGCAAGGTCACAGACAATAAGGTTGTGATACTGACAGCTGCTTCACCGGCGAATAAGAGTAAGAAAGGAGGTACCCATCCATAAAAAGGTTGGACAAAACTGATCCTTTTGTCCAACCCGAAATAAATACCGTTATCATTTAAAATTTTAGGAAATAGTGAACCTTAAATGTAGTATTCATTTAATATACAAAAGTATGAATTTTAATTCTTATTTTACTATAAAACATACCAGTAATTTGCGTATTTTATTGTTAACCTTATTCTTTATAGTCCCTTTGGTACTATCTATGGGCAGAATCAGTTGATTACTATTGCCGGAAAAAACATAACTTTGTTGAAAGCTTTTGATGCTATTGAAAGTCAGACTCAATTAAGCATTACTTATAGTCGGACTAAATAGATGTGAATCGGACATTGAGTGTTGATTTTAAGAAACAAAAACTCTCTATTGTTTTGGATAAGTTGCTCGCGGGAACGGGGTTTACTTACAAGATAGAAAAAGGGTATATCGTTCTGGTTCCCGTACCGGTAAAACAAGAGCAAACGGAAGCAACTTCGAAAAAGATACAAGGAGTGATTGTAGATACGAATGGAGATCCGGTGATTGGTGCCAGTATTCAGGAGAAAGGAGTGGCCGGGAAAGGTACAGTTTCTGATTTGGATGGAAAATTTAACCTGTCAGTTGCGTCAAATGCTGTATTACTGATTTCATATATCGGTTTTCAGTCTCTTGAAGTAAAGGTGGGAAATCGGACAAGCTTGTCTTTGGTATTAAAAGAAGATCATCAGTTGCTGGATGAAGTAGTCGTTATCGGTTATGGAACAATGGAGAAACGTGCTGTGACCAGCTCCATTACTTCCATATCTTCAAAAGATTTAGTGACTGGATTGGGAGGCTCTACCATTGCGACTGCTCTGAAAGGAAAAATCTCCGGTATGAATGTTTCCGAAACTTCCAGTCCGAATGCCTCTGCTAGTTTCCAGCTTCGTGGGGTAGCTTCCATCAATGCTTCTTCTTCCCCTTTGATTGTGATAGACGGAATTCCTGGTGGTGATTTGCGTTCTATCAGTCAGGAAGATATTCAATCCATTGATGTTTTGAAGGATGCCTCTGCAGGTGCTATTTACGGAACAAGGGCAGCTGGTGGTGTCATTCTCGTGACTACCAAGAAAGCGAAAGAAGGTCCTATCACATTATCATATACAGGCGAGCTGTCCACCGAACAAGTTTCCAGAAGACCACAGGTCCTGGATCGCGATGCTTTCGCGAGGTTCGGTGTAGGAACAGATTTGGGAGCGTCTACCGATTGGTACGGTGAACTTTTAAATGAGGGAGCACTTTCCCAGCGCCATGTTGTCACCCTTTCGGGAGGGGGACATACAGCCAGAATATATGCCACTATTATGGCACAGGATCAGAAAGGTATTGCGATAGGCGATAATCGTAAAGACTATTCGGGGCGTATCAATGCAAACTTTAATCTTCTCAATGACTTGCTGGAAATAGGCTTACATACAGAATATCGTGAAGCACATCGGGATCAGCGGAGCAGTAGTTCCTGTTTCGACATGGCATTGAAGATGAATCCAACGGAACATGTTTATGATAGTACTAGTGAAACAGGCTATAATGTATTGGTTGGTGGTAGTGAATATTACAATCCATTAGCGGAAGTTATGCTCAAGCAGACGGATAATGTTGATAAATGGCTCAAGGCGGATGCTACGGTAAAGCTCAATCTGCCTGCCGGATTTTCGGCACAAGCCACTCTCGGCTGGGAAGATCGCCAGTATCAACAGACGCATTATGTATCCGCATTACACAGAACGTCTTTGAATGGAAGTTATAAAGGAAAGGGATTTCACGGATATAGTAAAACAGTCAATGTTTCTTTTGAACCTACCATTAATTTCATGCGTGTTTTTGCAGATGACCATACAGTCAGTGCGGTGGCCGGATATAGCTATTGGGAAAACAATTCTGAAAATTTTGATATGTCTAACTACGATTTCCCTGTGGATGGAGTAGGAGCTTGGGATATGGGAACAGGCAGCTGGCTTTCTGATGGAAAAGCAGCTATGTCTTCTCACAAATATCCTCGTGAACGTCTTATCTCCTTCTTTGGTCGGGCGAATTATAGCTATAAAGATCGCTATATGGTTACCGGAAGTGTTCGTCATGAGGGATCTTCCAAATTTGGAAAGAATCATCGCTGGGGAACATTCTGGGCTGTATCAGGTGGATGGCGTATATCCAATGAAGCTTTCTGCATGATGTCAGTTTTCTTGATGACCTCAAAGTACGTGTCGGTTATGGTGTGACGGGAAATAACAATTTCTCTGCAGGAGCATCCACAGCCATGTACTCCTCCAATTCAATGTGGCCTTATAACGGTACATGGATCACTTCTTATGGACCGGCTCGTAATGTCAATAATGACTTGCATTGGGAAAAGAAAGCAGAGCTTAACATCGGTTTGGATTATGCGTTTCTGAATAACCGGCTTTTTGGAAAGTTCGATATATATAAAAGAAGAGTTTCCGGAATGTTATACAATATCAGTGTACCCAATCCTCCCGCCGTTTACGAGAAAACGACCATGAATTATGGTAATCTTGAGAATACCGGATGGGAGTTTGAGATTGGCGGAGTGCCTGTTAAAACGAAAGACTTTAACTGGACAACTACCATGCGTCTATCCCATTCTTCTTCCAAAATTACCTCTTTGTGGGGGAATAATACTTACCAGGATCGTGTAGGATTCCCGTCACCGGGAACGAACGGATCAGCCGGAAGAATTGAAGCAGGAACAAAGATCGGAAGCTATTATATCTGGAAATATGCCGGTATCACGGATAATGGAAGATGGCTTCTGTATGATAAGAACGACAATGTGATTCTTAGCGATAAGAAGACCTATGATGACAAGCGGTACATCGGTAATGCTATTCCTGCATTGATGGTATCATGGGATCATACCTTCACTTACAAGAACCTCTCTTTAGGTATCAACCTGCGTAGCTGGAGCGATTTCGACGTGTTTAATACCATAAATATGTACTATGGACTTTCTGAAGTAGCAGGCCAGAACGTTCTTCGCAATGCGTACATTGACAACCGGCACATCAAAGAAGTAAAGCAGCTTTGCGATTACTGGCTTGAGGACGGCACTTTCTTAAAGATAGACGCCATTAGTCTGGGATATTCTCTTAACATGAAAAAGTGGCAGAAATATATAGATAAGATTGATCTTTACCTGACCGTCCGGAATGTGGCATGTTTCACGAAATATTCAGGACTTAATCCGGAAGTGAATGTCAACGGACTGGACCCTGGTTATGAATGGTTTAATAATATTTATCCTGAAACTCGTAGATATACCGTTGGTATGAAAATCCAATTCTAATATTAAAGTACCTATAAACTAATAAAATGATATGAGACGAAATATTTTAATCATTATCTCCTTCCTCACCCTTCTGATGTCATCCGGTTGTACAAATCTGGATGAGAAGTGGTATTCCGAAGTCACTCCGGACACTTATTTCACGTCTAAGGAAACTGTTTATTCTTTCTTGGTACGCTCTTTCACACATTGGCGTTGGTTTCACGGATTCGACCGTGCCATTCTTCAAGAATGTACAACAGATGAGATGTGTGTCACACAAAAAGGAATACATTACAATGATGTCAGATATTCCCAACTGCAGCATCACGACTGGACACCTCTTCACCCCAACAACGAAGAAACCTGGCGTGGGGTAGGCATGGGAGTGGCAATGGCTTTAGCTTGTAAGGAAGACTTATCCGGTGTGGATTATGTATCACTGGGCATGACGGAAGAATTGAAAGCAGATCATCAGATGCAACTTCAGACATTGGTTGCCTATTTTTATCTGCGGGGACTTGATTTCTATGGGGGTATGCCTATTTACCGGCGCTCTACTACCGAGGAAGTTCCACGTTCCACTGCACGCGAAACCTTTAATTATGTGGAAGAACTGTTGCTTGCCGCTATTCCCAAATTAGAGAAAAAAAAGAGCAGATATGCTGGAAGAAGCTATTTACGTCAAGGAACTGCCGCCGCCCTTCTTGCTCAATTATATTTTAATGCGGAAGTCTACATGGGAGAGAACCGTTTTGCTGAATGTGCGCAGGTCTGCCAGGATCTATTAGATGGCAAATACGGTTATTACGAATTGGAGGAAGACTGGTTCGGTCCTTTCACTTTCGACAATAATAAATCTAAGGAAGTAATGTGGTCTGTTCAGTCGCAATATGCAAAAGGCACTTTGTTTCAATGGCAGTTCGAACGCTATAATCATTATAATGCAAAGAACTATTTTGATCTAAGCGGCTATTCTTCTACTAATGGTATGCATCTTCAGCCGTCTCTTAAACCCAATGGCGATCCCTATACGGATAAGCTTGGGCGACCTTTTGCCAAATTCAACAATAAAGATCTTCGTAAAAAATTGTACTTGTATAAAGGGAATGGAAAATACGAAGGAATGTTCCTTTATGGAAAATTACAGCGTACATCAAGAAGTGGTACAGAGGTGAAGTGTACGGGACTGTACGAATATCCGGGTGAGGTTCTTGAATTTGTCGATCAGGTGGCACAATTCAAGAAAGTGAAAGATGGAGAATATTCTTCAGTGAATGAGCTTCCCTCCAATATAAGTACCGGGGAAGAGAATTCCGGAATACGTTTGTGCAAACTACCGGTTCCCGACAATATCGACAAAACCATTGCTTTTAATCCGGATTATCCGGTTATTCGTTTTGCTGAAATCTATTATATGCTTGCTGAATGTAAATATAGAAGCGGCTATAAAAAAGAAGCAGCCAATCTTTTCAATGAAGTGCGTAAACGCAATTTCGAGAATAAAGCCGATCCTGATCCGGTGACCGAAACGAATATCGACAAGTACCGGATTCTTGATGAGTGGATGGTCGAGTTTCTGGGTGAACAGCGTCGTCGTACCGATCTTCGTCGTTGGGGGTTGTATACAACAGGTTCTTGGTGGGATCATAAACCTACTAACGACGATCATTATGAGCTTTTTCCTATTCCGGAAAAGTCAATTTCTGTCAGCAATGTCTTGAAGCAAAATCCGGGATACGGAGGCGGCAATGAAATGACTAAAGAAGAAGCCGGTATCTATAGTGTGAAACAAATCGATTAATCAACTATTAAAGAATAATATAATGAATAGCAAGATATTTTTTTTAGGAGCCATCATGTTGCTGCCTACATTCGCAAGTTGCCAACAAGAAAAGCCTTTTCCTGATGATGCAGTAGATAAAGTGTATGAATACCTTCCGGAGTGCAGGCAGGTTATTTGGATATTCATCAGATTAGTACCGGAAGAGGTAATGCAGCCTATCTTATTTTTCCGGATGGGACTACCATGTTATTGGATGCAGGAGATTTAGGAGTACATTCAGGCACACAGGAAATTATGAAAGCAGTGCCTAATGATTCTAAGCGGCCTGCCGAATGGATTGCTCAATATATAAAACATTTCTCATTGCCATTAAAAAATAACGGAGCACTTGATTATGCCTTGCTCACTCACTTTGATACGGACCATATCGGACAGAATGGAAAACTGGCAATCGAAAAAGTAGGACTGGATTACAAACTTACCGGAATCACTCATGTTGGTAATCTTCTCAATATTTCCACTTTGATAGATCGTGGTTATCCTACTTATGATTATCCGACAGCAGCTAAAGTCTCTGGTGCTCATATCTCAAACTATAAATTATATGTTGCCGCTCGTGACAGGGAAGGTAAAAAGAATGAGGGATTTGTAATAGGAAGCAATAGTCAGATCAAACTCTTGAAAGATCCGGGCTCTTATCCTACATTCGAAGTACGTAATATCGTGGGTAATGGTAAAATTTGGACAGGTAGCGGAACAACAGCCAAAGAGCTTGTGCCTTCTACAGCCTCTTCAAGTGAACAGTTGAACGAAAACCGTTGCAGTTGTGGAATTCGTATCACATACGGTAATTTTGATTATTTCTCCGCAGGAGATATTCTGGGCGTAGAAAAAGCACCGGAATGGTTTGATATAGAAACGCCGGTAGCCAGATTGCTCGGTGAGACGGATGTGGTTGTTGCCAATCATCACGCTTATTCTGATGCTATGTGCGATACCTACATTTCCCAAGTGAAACCACAAGTCTATGTAATTCCCGTATGGGATTACTATCACCCTCAACCGGCAACGTTGAGCCGGATGCTGTCTCAAACTCTTTATCCTGGTGAACGGTCGGTTTTTGCTGCCGGTATGGTAGACAGTAACAGGAGCAGACTGGGTGAAGACGGCTTGAAGATAAAGCCTGCCGGACATGTTGTTACGCGTGTTTATCCGGGTGGAGAGAAGTTTCAGATCTTTGTATTAAATGATCGGAATGAAGCTTATGAGATACTATATAAAACAGGTGAGATTAAATCTAATAATTGATGAACATGAAAATTAAAGATTCAATAGTCTGGACAGCTTTTCTGGCTGTGATGGCAATCATAATGTTTCCGTCATGCTCTGACGAACATGAAGCCGGTATATTGGAAATAACAAATAATGAGATTATTCTTCAGGCGGAAGGTGATCCGGTTCAGGTGGAGGTGAAGTCCAATACCGAGTGGCGAATTGATTTTGTAGAATCAACCTGGTTCTCTACGGATATACGTGGAGCCCAGTCATCAAGAACTTATTTCACTGTGACTTATGATGAGAATATCAGTGATTCCGAACGTTTCTGTGATATTCGTGTGTTTACGAAAGATGGTAAGACTGCGGATGTAATCAAGATAAAACAATTATCCCGTTATCCATTTATTGTTCCTGCCAGTGATAAGATGGAGCTGTTTACTAAAGGAGGTGAATATGAAATGGAAATCTCTACCAATGTGCCCGAAACGGATATCGTTATTACGCCAACGGTGAACTGGTGCAGGAGTATAGGATAAGTGATGGAAAGCTTTATTTTAATACGGAAACAAATTCGCAATCACCCCGTACAGGAAGTATTGTGTTGAGTTATGACGATCAGTACCAGCGTAAGGTCACGGCTACCATTAATCTCTCGCAAGCATATTCTGAATATGCGAATGCGGAACTTGTCAGTTATCCAACCGTACATGGTTATGCTGTCGGTGGAATTACTAACAATGTATATGTTGAAGGAACCATCGTAGCCAATGGCACTTCGAAGAACTTCCCGAGCAATCGCTATGTCATTCAGAATGAGGCAGGAGAGACAGTTGTGTTTGAGTCCGAATCTTTAATTACGTTTGCACAATTTGCCAAAGTGTCATTGTGTCTGAAAGATGGAATGATAAGAGAAGAATCAGAGGGTAGCTTTACTTATAGACTGATTAGCGGTATCACTGCTGCCCACGTAATCAGCTCGGAACTTTCTACCTTCACAATTCCTGAAAGAACGATTGCTGAACTTACGGATAATATGGTATTTAGTCTTGTGACCCTGAAAGATGTCGAGATTGCATCTCCGGTAGGTGCATTCACTAATTTCAAGACTACTGACCCGGGAGCTGCCGATCGTAAGATTAATAAAAACTATTGGTAGAAAAGTTCCCTGCATATTACAGATACTATCCGACCTGTATAAGAGATAAAAACGGTTCTAATACATATATGCTTACTGCGTTTGAAGCTCCTTATGCTCACGAAACACTTCCTAAAGGTTCGGGAAGCATAACAGGAATGGTGGCGAAAGTGAAACTTACAAATTTCGACATCTCTGAAAGCCGGTTATGTATTCTTCCGCTTAACAGAGAAGATATTAACATCAGTGATATAAACGAGATCACTGATGTGCTTGTAGAATGGGATTGTAATGTACCCGATTGGAAAGAAATAGGCTCTTCTACTTTTACGGATTACCATCCTACGGGTGGCGAGGCATCGCAGGCGAATGCTCTTCTTAGCAAAGACGGAAATAAATATTTCCAGCAAACCTATGCAGACTACATTCTGGGATTCCAGGATGATTTCAGAGGAGATGTTAACCTTAACACGACCGATGGATACTATGGTCGTATGCGAGGCGGTGCTTTTAATAGTAAACCGTGGTCTACAAGTTCATATTTCTACGTAGACAAAATATCGACAGTAGGTATTTCTACATCCTTGTCTCTTCAGGTTGAAATGAATGCAAGTTGGGGAGGTGGCCCTGTTGCAGTGGTTGAATATGCTTATTCGATGAATGGTGAATGGATTAAAGTAGATAATTCAGAGTTTACCATTCTGGGACAGTTTGATAGAACGGCTGCAGGTGGACAGACGGAGAAGAACATTCCTGGTTATAAAGTCTATGACTTTAAGTTGCCGGATGCCTTATTGAACCGTGATAATATTTGCATCAGATTGCGACCGGTCAGACTCCCGGCAGGGGTATCCAGCTTCATGCCGCTTAGACTTGCTAATATCTCAATCAAATACAACAAATAATCAATAGGGAATATATATAAAATAATCGGAAGCAATAAAGGACATATCCTGATTGCTTCCGATTATCTTTTTATATGTGGATCTTGAACGATCTCTATTCAAAAAGAACGATATCTTATTTCTCCAACAATTCTTCTTTATTTTTCCAACAAATCCTTTAAGAAGTCGTCCAACTCCTTATCCAACCCTTTCAGCAATTCATCATTCACCAGTATGGTATCGTCGTCAATCAACAGCAATTCTGCTACGGTTTCTTTCTCTTCATCTACCAAAACGAAAGAATAAGGTTTCAGAATAGTCACTTTGTCGAAATCTCCGGCATCCTTCATTCTGCAAAGAATGTTGCGAAGAGAAGGTTCCACGTTTTCAAGGAAATCATCCCCTTCATAAGTAGCCCATTCTTCGATCATGATGTTTGCCAGTTCTTCATCATCATCGTTGTAAATATTAAGTTGTCCCGATGCCTGATCCGGTTGGAGATGGATATCGGTTACGACTGTTTGTTCACAGCTACATACATATTTAGCGACTGCCTTTTGGATAGCCGATTCGATAATAGATAATGATTGTTGGCTCAATTTCATGGGTTCCTTCTTTTTATAAGTTCAAAGGTATAAAAAAAATAAGATTTGATACACAATTTCCTTAAAAATCATCATTAAATCGGCTCATTTGCAATTTTAACTTGGGTAATTGAGCATTTCTCTCCTTTAGTTCAGCTAAATACAAAGTAGTAAGATAATAATTCGGCACATCATCAATGGTAGCTTGAGGGCTATCTGTGATGTTCTTTTTATCTATTTTTTTAGCTAGTTGTTGTGCCTTTTCTGCCCATTCTTCTGCTTTAGCCAAACTATCTTTCATTTCGTAGTAAACAGCAATGTTGAGAGCTGCCCGCATTTTTTTCTTTTGGTTCTTGGTACCTTCGAAAGCCTGACGCCAAAGTTCGTATGCGTCGTCCCATGAATTTTCGCGTACATAAATGGCAGCGTCACGCATAGGAACCGAACCACCAGTATAAAGATACCGTGTTCCTTTTTTCCAAATAGGGACAATATTTTTCACCGGAACCGTTCCTGCGAATGCTGCCGCTTCTTCCAGCATCTGCTTGTCGGGAATCATGCGAGTGGCGGCTTCTATGGCTGTACCTCCAAACTCTTCCCAAAAAATGCTATCATTAGGATGGAGCGTAGTCATCGGTCTGCTGCGTTCGGGAAGATAAACTTTCACCGTGGGATAAACTTTCACGTCTACTGCTCCTTGAAAGCAGTTGAACTCATCCAGATAGCGGACAGTCTTTGTTGCTTTGAGTTGCAGGTTTTCCAGCGCAATAATAAAGTCCACTCCCAGGTTAGAAGCCAGTTGACGCACTTCCTCCTGGCTCAATGTACTTTCGCGGGCCAGTTTATCATTGGCGCGTAAGGCAGAATCACAGATAACCACCTCATCGAAGTAGTTCTGCTGTGCTATTTCTTCTGCCAGTGATTCAGTGGCTGTCTTAGGATCTCCATTGGCATAAGCTGTTGCACGACTTATCAATGGTGTACCTTCTTTAATTTTTTCAGTCTCTGTTATCAGTTTATTATCCGGGGCGTCGCTGGTGTTATTCACAATAGCTACTTTCCGGAGTTGCGGAGGAAAGCTCAAGTCGGCAGGTTGCAGATAATCAATGGGGATCTGTTCCAGACTCTGACAGCTACCCAGAGTCAGCAGGAATAAAACGATGAAAACCAGTGAATAAGATTTTGCCATAGTTTTGTTCTATTTAGTAATTTGAACAAAAGTACAACTTTGGAAGAATAAAAGAAAGTCTCAAACAGTTTTTAACCGTTTGAGACTTTCTTTTATAAGTTGAATATAGAGAGACTATGCCATAAAGCACATTACCCTACAATTTCCAACCTTTAATTTTTAATTATTAATTAATCAAAGGTTCTTTCCGTGGCAGTTTTTATACTTTTTCCCGCTTCCGCATGGACAAGGATCGTTACGACCTACTGTCTTCTCTGCACGAATCGGTTCACGTTTCTGCTGTTCACGAGTATCCTGACTTGCAGCAGCCTGCTGGTTCGGATCACTCAAATTTTCTTTGTTTTCGCGATACTTGCTCATATCCTGGCGTTGTTCGGGAGCAGCCTGACGCACTTCTACACGGCGTGCAGCTGATTCATCCGGAGCTTCCTGTACAGGAATTTGTCCACGCATCAAAATAGATATAGTCTGGTTATTGATCTTGTTCACCATAGCGTCAAACAAAGTCACAGATTCCAGTTTATAAATCAATAGCGGGTCTTTCTGCTCGTAGCTTGCATTCTGTACGGAATGTTTCAGTTCGTCCAGTTCGCGCAAGTTTTCTTTCCATGCTTCGTCGATTACGTGGAGCAAGATTGATTTCTCGAACGACTTCACCACTTCTTTAGATTCCGATTCGTAAGCCGCTTTCAGGTTACAAGAGATATTATACATCCGTTTACCGTCTGTAATAGGAATCAGGATGTTTTCGTACATGTGTCCCTGGTTTTCATATACCTGTTTGATAACCGGGTTAGCGATCTGTGCCAGACGTTCAGTTTTGCGTTTGAAGTTATCCATCGCAATGTTGAAAGTCTTTTCGGCCAACTTTTCTTTTTTCTCGTTACGGAATTCTTCTTCAGTGAACGGAGTTTCCATTGCTAATGTCTGAAGCAGTTCCATTTGGCAGCCTTCATAATCATTGTTTTCGATAGCATTGGCACAACGGTCCCAGATCATGTTCACGATGTCCATACCGATACGTTCACCCATCAAAGCGTGGCGACGTTTGGTGTAAACCACTGTACGTTGCTTGTTCATTACGTCGTCATATTCCAACAGACGTTTACGAATACCGAAGTTGTTTTCTTCCACTTTCTTCTGTGCACGTTCGATAGAATTGGAAATCATCTTGTGCTCGATCATTTCGCCTTCCTGGAAACCAAGTTTGTCCATTACGCTGGCAATACGGTCAGAAGAGAACAGACGCATCAAATCGTCTTCCAGTGATACGAAGAATACAGAAGAACCCGGGTCACCCTGACGTCCTGCACGACCACGCAACTGGCGGTCTACACGACGGGATTCGTGACGTTCCGTACCGATAATTGCCAAACCGCCCGCAGCCTTCACTTCCGGACTTAACTTGATGTCGGTACCACGACCAGCCATATTGGTAGCAATGGTTACTGTTCCGCTTAAACCGGCGGTAGCAACGATGTCCGCTTCTTTCTGGTGCAGTTTGGCGTTCAATACCTTGTGCTCAATCTTACGCATGGTAAGCATCTTGCTCAACATTTCGGAGATTTCTACCGAAGTAGTACCCACCAATACCGGACGTCCTGCTTGAACCAATTTTTCGATTTCCTCGATAACAGCTTTATACTTTTCGCGTTTCGTCTTGTAAACGCGGTCGTTCATATCCTTTCTTGCAATCGGACGGTTGGTCGGGATCACGACTACGTCCAATTTGTAGATATCCCAAAGTTCGCCTGCTTCCGTTTCAGCAGTACCGGTCATACCGGACAGTTTGTGATACATACGGAAGTAGTTTTGCAAAGTAATTGTTGCAAAGGTCTGCGTAGCAGCTTCCACTTTCACACGTTCCTTGGCTTCGATAGCCTGGTGCAATCCGTCAGAGTAGCGGCGACCTTCCATGATACGGCCTGTCTGCTCGTCTACGATCTTCACCTGTCCGTCGATCACTACATATTCATCATCTTTCTCGAACATGGTGTAAGCTTCAACAGCTGGTTGATGGTGTGTACACGTTCCGATTTGATGGCATAGTTTGTCAGAAGTTCATCTTTCTTTTCAAGCAGTTGTTCGTTGGTTAGATTCAGGTTTTCCAATTCCGAAAGTTGTCCGGCGATGTCCGGAAGCACGAATAATGTCGGGTCTTCAGAGTTACCGGTAATCAGGTCTACACCCTTATCTGTCAGGTCTACGCTATTCAGTTTTTCGTCGATTACGAAGTACAGCGGATCAGTCACTTCATGCATACGCTTGTTGTTCTGTTCCATGTAGATCTCTTCCGTCTTGAGCATACCTGCCTTGATACCCTGTTCACTAAGGAACTTAATCAAAGCCTTGTTTTTCGGCAATGCCTTGTGGCTGCGGTATAAAGCGAGGAATCCTTCTTCCACCTCTTTCTTATCGTTGGATGCGATCAGTTTTTTTGCTTCGGAAAGATATTTGGTAGCCAGTACCTTTTGTGCCTCTACCAGACGTTCCACTAGCGGACGGAGTTGCTCGAACAACTGGTCATCGCCTTTGGGTACAGGACCGGAGATAATCAACGGAGTACGTGCGTCTCAATCAATACCGAGTCGACCTCATCGACGATGGCATAATTGTGCTGACGTTGTACAAGGTCTTTCGGGCTGATAGCCATGTTGTCACGCAGGTAGTCGAAACCGAATTCATTGTTTGTACCAAAAGTGATATCTGCCAGATATGCCTGACGACGTGCGTCGGAGTTCGGCTGATGACGGTCGATACAATCTACGCTCAAACCGTGGAACATATAAAGAGGACCCATCCATTCGGAGTCACGTTTGGCGAGGTAATCATTCACGGTAACCACGTGCACACCGTTTCCGGTTAGTGCGTTGAGGAATACCGGGAGTGTAGCCACCAATGTTTTACCTTCACCGGTTGCCATTTCCGCAATCTTACCTTTATGCAGAACGACACCACCAAAGAGCTGTACATCGTAGTGAACCATGTTCCACAATGTGTCGTTACCACCGGCTACCCAGTGATTCTGATAGATGGCCTTGTCGCCTTCGATGCGTACGAAATCTTTTGTAGCAGCCAGTTGACGGTCGAAGTCGGTAGCAGTTACAACGATTTCTTCATTTTCTGTAAAACGTTTGGCAGTAGCCTTTACGATAGAAAAAGCAACAGGCAGTACTTCGTCCAGTGCTTTTTCATATTTTTCCAGAATTTCTTTTTCTGTCTTATCGATTTGTGCGAAGACTTCTTCGCGGTCTTCCAGTTCGAGAGTTTCAATGCTTGCCTTCAACTCTTCCACCTTCGCACGTTCAGCAGTAGCCGATTCATGGATATATTTTTTGAGTTCTTCCGTTTTGGCACGGAGGGCGTCGTTGTCTAGTTTTTCAATCTCCGGGTAAGCAGCTTTGATCTTTTCCACCCAGGGCTTGATTTCTTTCATGTCTCGTGTGGATTTGTTTCCGAAAACCGAGCTTAAAAATTCATTAAATCCCATGTTATATTATTTAGTTTATTATTTATCTTTTTCTTATTGCAGGTCACATTCATCCGGATAGATTTTCTCATTCCTCACACAGATTCAAGAAAGAAATCTGTGTGAATCGATCGATTATGTGACGAATAATCTCCGCAAAGTTACATTAAAATGCTGATTTATTTATGTTTTGCTCCCTGTTTTTGTGAGTAAATTTTACCGCAGGTCGGTAATAGGAGCAGAAGTACAGGCGTTGGGAGCCGGATGCGCATAAAATGTGCCAGTGTAGGCGCAATATGGTCGATGGTTACAGGTGTCTGGATAATGGCCGGTTTCACGGAATGTCCCATGAAAATCAGCGGTGAGGGAATATAGGAATGACGTACCACCTTGTTGTCGCCACCGTTTTCGTTGACGATAGTCATCCGGGGAGGACATCGATTACGAGGTCACCCGAACGTTTGCGGTGGTAGCCGTTACGTATTTTGTAGATTTCCGGAGTCCATGAACCCAGCAATAGCCGGTTAGCCGAATAGGCTTCGTTCACTCCGCTGAACTGCATCAGGAATTCTGCTGACTTTTGTTGGATCTCTGCCAGATTCAGTTCTTTCTTTTCCAATAACTTATGATTCAGATAAATCTGCTGGTTATGGTGAGCTTCCACATACTTTCCTTCGCCATACGTAGCCATCAGGTACATATTCAATAGAGCCGCACAACGGTTGAGGTAAAACTCTCCGCCGGGCACTTTGTACAATCCCGAATCAGGCGATTCGCTGTCTATATATCCGGTGGAAGTGACGAAAATAAGCACATTTTGCAGTCCTACTTTCTTATCAAGAACTTCGAGCAGGTCGGCAATGCTGCGGTCAAGACGCACGTAGGTGTCTTGTATTTCCATGGCACATTCCTGTACGGATTTGTGCGCATAGTTCCCAGCATAGTAAGTGAGTGCCAATAAGTCAGTAATGTCATCCATGCCGATGGAGCTTTTGTTCAATGCTTCTTCGGCAAGCGCATTCACTTCATCATTCACAAAAGGGCTGGCGATGAAGCGGCGGTATTTATTACTGCGGTCATCATCGAATTTATATTTGAAGAGCATATCCCGCCAATCTGGCAGGAAAGTGTACATGCCCCGCGGAAATATGGGTTCCCATGTCATACCGGCAATACGGAAATCAATCGCTTGACGGTCGTTGTATTGGCTTGCCCACCACGGAAACTCTCCATAATAGGTGGTTCCACTCCATTTTCCGGTGTTGGGATTGAGCCAGAAAGCTGCATTTCCGGCATGTCCGGCTGCAAAAAGTGCGGCATCGCAATCAGGTGCAATGGCATATACGAGTCCTTTGCCTTGTGTCGCTATTTTAAGCTCGTCGGCAATGGTTGAAGTCAGTAGTTTGGTGGGGGCGACAGTCTGGTCGGTGTAATACCCCATAAATGCCGTGTCGTCTGTGCTGTTGACGGGGCGAAGTAGAGGCATCCATCCAGCGTTGAGAAATAATTCCGTTCATGGAAGGCGTCGTACCGCTATAAATAGCCGCTATGGCAGAAGCGCGGTCTATACCGCAGAAGGTATATTCGGCGTTATGGAACACTCTTCCCTCTTTCCAAAGACGTTTGAAGCCTTTCTCGCCGTAGAGTGACGAAAATGCTTCCAGATAGTCCGTACGTAATTGGTCAATCGTCAGCCCTACACTAATTTAGGGGCGGCAGGCAGTGACTGGGCTTGTAGCCCGGTGAAAGTCAGTACGGTGATGAGGGAAGTTAGTAGTCCTTTCATTATTTCTTTTTAGATGTCACAATCAGATTGCTCGCTGAACGTATCAGCAAAACGAGTGCCAAAGGTACAACAGCAAAGTCAAATCTTTGCGGAATTACAGGAAAAAGCACTATAAAAAGTGTTAAAACTACCAGATTCAGGGTTAAATACCAACATTTCTTCCCTTTTCGGACACAATATATAATGTATGGCAAGAAAAGAAGTTGTCCCGGATGGAATACCAATAATAGGAAATTGGAGCTGACTGCCGGGTGTTGGGAGAAGAGCGCGAGAAATGCAAGGACACATCCCACAATACCTGCTATCCCAAAAAGGAAGAGGTCGATTCCCCATAATCCGGTTCTCCGGCGGATTCCATAGATGGTGGCGGCGGTTGTCAATATAAATAAGAGTAAGGTGCATTGAAGCGGAGTAGGCATCCAGCCGCTTTCATCCGGTTCGGGAGTGGCATCGACTACCAGCTCGTTGGCCGTTATGAGTGGACGCTGGATAGAATCGCTTTTAATTTGTGCACCGTCGAAAGCATCCATCAGGTAGAAAGGGGCAAACATCATCTGACGTTGTGTGATGGGCTGGTCGGCTTCACTTCCGATACAGAGATCAATGCCGAAACGTGCCCATGGATGTCCTTTGCAATACTGATGTACAATGTCGCGGAAAGTGAGGGAGCCATCCTGTGGTTCTGCGGGATAAATCACTTTTCCTGCAATGCTTTCTTCTATCTTGTCCCGGGGGCGGGTAGCACAATTGTCGTAAAAGAAATTATAACGGTATACCCGGTTTTCCGGACGATAATTTTCTTGTAATAACCGGATTAGTTCTGTCTTTTCTTCATCGGTCAGATTCAGCGTTTGCTGCCATACGCTGCGTCCGAAAAATGCGTATTCAGCTGCAAAACGTTCATAATCCGTTGCTCCCAGTTGGTAGTCTGTTTCTCCGAGCGAGAAGCGGAAGATGAAGTTGGGAGTGTTGAAACTGAACAGTCCGTAGTTGAATACAATGTCAATCCCTTGTGAAGGATTTTCGTAACGGATGGCAGTGTGTCCGAATAGGGAATATATTTCCTCTCCGGGGGCACAAGTCAACAGACTCAAACGGATGGAGTCGTTGTTGTTGGCAGATGCTTGTCCGGTGGGCAGAAGCAACAGGAAGAAGGAGAGGATGGTGTATGAGAAAAACCGTTTCATTAGTCTTGGGTTCGTTTTTAATTCGGGTGGCAAATATAGAAAGAATAGTTGGATTCGGGAAAACGGAGCCTCTATTTTATCAGAATAAAGGCTCTATATGGCTTAAACAGAGGCGCTGTTTTCTTTAAATGGAGCCTCTGTTTGGGTGAAATAATGTTTCTGCTTGAACGGAAAATCGGTTACAAAATAGTGGAACACTTTTTGGAACGCTGTTTTTCTCTTGTAATCTGTTGCTTATTAGTTGTTTATGATGTAATAAAAAAAGACTGCCGAACGCAAAGTGGAATACATAATAAACAATAAAAGATAATTGATCTATTTAAAAATAGATAGTTCGATTTTTTTGTTTTTGGGGATTTCTAAAATGAAAAAAGAAGATAATTCCTCTTCTATGCTTCAACTTTTCTTTTTTTACTTTACCTTTGCGCCCGCTAAAGAACCAAAAGATTTGAATTTAATAATCGACATAGGAAATACAAAGGCAAAGATTGCTTTCTTCGACGGCGGAGAATCGTGGATATAGTAGCTGAATCCAATCAATCGCTGGGTTGCTTGAAGGCTTTTTGTTCCAAATATCCGGTTGAACAGGGGATTGTGGCTACTGTCATTGATTTAAGCGAAAAGGTATTAGCTGATTTGGCAGCTTTGCCGTTTCCTTTGCTCTGGCTCAATCATCAGACTCCGCTTCCGGTTGTCAACCTGTACGAAACTCCCGAAACATTGGGATATGATCGTATGGCTGCCGTAGTGGGTGCTAATGAGCAGTTTCCTCATCGGGATATATTGGTGATTGATGCGGGAACTTGCATTACTTATGAGTTTATTGACTCAAAAGGTCAGTATCATGGTGGTAATATTTCTCCCGGTATGCAGATGCGTTTCAAAGCACTTCATCAGTTTACAGGACGTTTGCCTCTGGTAGACACCAACGGGCGCAAACTCCCGATGGGACGGGACACCGAAACGGCTATACGTGCCGGAGTGATGAAAGGGATGGAATACGAAATTTCAGGTTATATTGAGTCTATGAAGCATAAATATCCTGAACTTTTGGTTTTTTTAACGGGTGGAGATGATTTTTCTTTTGATAGCAGCGTAAAAAGTATCATCTTTGCAGATAGATTTTTAGTGTTGAAAGGATTAAATAGAATTTTAAACTATAATAATGGTAGGATTTAAATACACACTTTGTGCGCTTTTGCTCACGATGGTTACCGGAACGGCAATCGCTCAAAATAATACAAACTCTCCTTATACACGATATGGCTATGGCGACTTGTCCGATCAGAGTTTCGGTAACAGCAGGGCGATGGGGGGAATTGCTTTTGGACTTCGGGATGGAGCACAGATCAATCCGCTGAATCCTGCTTCGTATACAGCCATTGACTCATTGACATTCCTCTTTGAAGGAGGTGTCAGTCTGCAAAATATGAATATTAGCGGTAGCGGTGTGAAACTGAACGCTAAAAACTCCAGTTTTGACTATCTGGCTATGCAATTTCGTTTGCATCCGAGGATAGCGATGAGTATCGGATTATTGCCGTTCTCCAATGTGGGATATTCAGTGTCGGATACACAGGCTGCAACAGATCCTACTACCGGTAATACGGCTGATTATGCCAGAAGCTATACCGGAGATGGAGGTTTGCATCAATTATATGCCGGAGTGGGAGTGAAAGTGCTCAAAAACCTTTCGGTAGGTGTGAATGCTTCTTATTTCTGGGGAGATATTAATCGGACACGTGTCTTTATTTCCCAAGTGTATCAGGTGCTTATAATTATAATCACCAGTCGGTTGCGTCAGTGTCGAGCTATAAACTTGATTTTGGGGCACAATATACATTCGATATTAATAAAAAACATTCAGTGACAATTGGAGCTATATATTCTCCGAAGTTGAAACTGGGTAATGACTATAGTGTAACGACACAAATGGTTTCAAATTCTACGGGTACAGCGGTTTCTACTACAACATTGAAACCGGATGCAACGTTTGAAGTTCCTAATACATTTGGCGCCGGATTTACATATAACTATGACAAACGCCTGACTGTTGGTCTGGATTATAGTTTGCAACAATGGTCAAAAACGAAATTTGACGTAAATACATCAGATGAAGCTGTACGTGAAGATTTCAATGAAACATACACGTATTGCAACCGTCATAAAGTATCAGTGGGTGCGGAATACATTCCTAATTTGATGGGACGTTCCTATTTATCCCATATTAAATACCGTCTGGGAGCTTATTATACGACTCCGTATTATAAGATCGGCGGCAAAGAGGCTACCCGTGAATATGGCGTAACTGCCGGTTTCGGTCTGCCTGTGCCTCGTTCCCGTTCCATTCTTAGCATCAGCGGACAATTTGTCCGTATCAGTGGACAGGAATCGGCTTTTGTAAATGAAAACATCTTCCGCGTGAGCATCGGATTGACGTTCAACGAACGTTGGTTCTTCAAACGCAGAGTGGAGTAATGAGATGAATGTAAGAAAGAATAGACGACTATATAATAACAACTAAAATTTAGATACAATGAAAATTAAAACGCTTGTGGCTATGTTGTTCCTTTCGGCAGGAGCAACCACTGTGGTAGCACAGGATGCGTCTAACTGTAACTCGAACAGTAGTATCTCGCATGAAGCTGTGCGTGCTGGTAATTTTAAAGATGCGTATACTCCTTGGAAAGCTGTGTTGGAAAACTGTCCGACGCTTCGTTTCTATACCTTTACTGACGGATATAAGATTCTGAAAGGCTTGATGGGACAAATCAAGGATCGGAATAATGCAGATTATCAGAAATATTTTAATGAACTGATGAATACGCATGACTTGCGTATTAAATACACAGATGAGTTTCTAGCTAAAGGTACAAAAGTGTCTTCTGCCGACGAAGCTCTGGGTATCAAAGCAGTAGATTATATCGCTTTTGCTCCGAAGATTGATGTGAACCAGGCTTATCAATGGTTGAGTCAGTCTGTAAATGCAGTGAAAGGCGAATCGGCAGGTGCGACTATCTTCTATTTCCTGCAAATGTCTTTGGATAAACTGAAAACGGATCCGAATCATAAAGAACAGTTCATTCAGGACTATCTGGCTGCTTCTGAATATGTAGACGCTGCTATTGCTGCTGAAGCCAGCGAAGCAAAGAAGAAACCTTTGCTGGGTATCAAGGATAACTTAGTGGCTTTGTTTGTAAACAGTGGAACAGCTGATTGCGAATCACTGCAAAACATCTATGGACCGAAAGTAGAAGCTAGCCAGACTGACTTGGCTTACTTGAAGAAAGTTATCGACATCATGAAAATGATGAAATGTACTGAAAGCGAAGCTATTTGCAAGCATCTTACTATGCTTACAAGATGGAACCGACAGCAGAAGCTGCTACCGGATGTGCTTATCAGGCATTTAAGAAAGGTGATATTGACGGTGCTGTGAAATTCTTTGACGAAGCAGTGAACCTGGAAACAGACAATGTGAAGAAAGCTGAAAAAGCATACGCTGCCGCAGCAGTATTGGCTTCTGCCAAAAAGCTGTCTCAAGCAAGAGCATATTGCCAGAAAGCAATTGGTTTTAACGAAAACTACGGTGCTCCATACATCCTGATTGCTAATCTTTATGCAATGAGTCCCAACTGGAGCGACGAACCTGCTTTGAACAAATGTACTTACTTTGCAGTGATTGACAAACTGCAACGTGCAAAACAAGTGGATCCGAGCGTAGCTGAAGAAGCTAACAAATTGATCGGTAGATATTCTGGTCATACTCCGCAAGCTAAAGACCTATTTATGTTAGGTTACAAGCAAGGCGACCGCATCACTATCGGCGGTTGGATAGGAGAGACTACAACGATTAGATAAATGTATGTTGCGAAAACGAAGAAACCGTTTATTGCATAAAAGCATGAGCATAACAATTACCTCCGGGGTGATTGTTATGCTTCTTTTATTATCTTCCTGTGGCGGAAAGAAGAAAGCTATGGGTGAGGCTATCACGGAACGTGATTCCCTTCCGATGATGACAACATTGGGAGTCACCACCCTTATCTCCGATTCCGGAGTGACACGCTACAGAGTGAATACGGAAGAATGGTCGGTGTACGACCGTAAGAAACCATCCTATTGGGCCTTTGAGAAGGGCGTATATCTGGAACAGTTCGACTCTATCTTTCATATAGAAGCCAGTATCAAAGCGGATACTGCCTACTATTATGACAAAGAAAGGCTTTGGAAGCTGATAGGGAACGTAGATATACAGAACCGGAAAGGAGAGCGTTTTAATACGGAACTGCTGTACTGGAACGAAGCTACCCAAAAGGTATATTCCGACAAGTTTATACGTATTCAACAACCGGACAGAATTATTACAGGGCATGGATTCGACTCGAACCAGCAAATGACCATATATACCATCCATAATATCGAAGGTATTTTCTATGTGGATGAGGAAGCAGGTGGTCCGCCCCAACCGGAAACAAAAGCGCTGCCGGATTCAGTGCGAAAAGATTCTGTGAAATAAACTATGAATATTTATATCTCTCTAATTATCACCATGGTCTTCTCCGCCTTCTTTTCAGGAATGGAGATTGCCTTTGTGTCGGTAGACAAACTGCGTTTTGAGATGGAACGCAAGGGGGGAATTACATCCCGCATTCTTTCCATCTTCTTCAAGAACCCGAATGAATTTATCTCTACCATGTTGGTGGGGAATAATATCGCCCTGGTCATCTATGGTATCCTGATGGCACAGATTATCGGCGACAATCTGCTGGCGGGATTCATTGATAATCATTTTCTGATGGTGTTGGCGCAGACCGTTATTTCTACCCTTATTATTCTGGTGACCGGAGAGTTTCTGCCGAAAACAATCTTCAAAATCAATCCCAATCTGGTCTTGAATGTTTTTGCCATTCCACTGATTATTTGTTACGTCATTCTATATCCTATTTCTAAACTGGCTTCCGGTTTGTCTTGTTTATTCCTTCGTGTCTTTGGAATGAAGATTAACAAGGATGCATCCGACAGAGCGTTTGGAAAGTCGACTTGGACTACTTCGTGCAAAGCAGTATTGATAATGCCGAGAATGAGGAGGAACTGGATACGGAAGTGAAAATCTTTCAGAATGCTTTGGATTTTTCGAACATAAAAATCCGCGACTGTATCGTTCCGCGTACCGAAGTGGTGGCTGTTGATCTGACAACTTCGCTGGACGAGTTGAAAAGCCGCTTCATCGAATCCGGAATTTCCAAGATCATTGTGTACGATGGAAATATCGACAATGTGGTGGGTTATATTCATTCGTCGGAAATGTTTCGTGCTCCGAAAAACTGGCATGAGAATGTGAAGCAAGTGCCGATTGTGCCCGAAACCATGTCCGCCAATAAACTGATGAAGCTCTTTATGCAGCAAAAGAAAACGATTGCCGTAGTGGTGGATGAGTTTGGCGGTACGTCCGGTATTGTATCTCTGGAAGATCTGGTAGAAGAAATATTTGGAGATATAGAAAGATGAGCACGATAATACTTCCTATATTAGCAAGCAAATCGACGAACGCGAGTATGTGTTGTCCGCCCGCCTGGAGATAGAAAAGTCAATGAGACGTAACGGACTCG
>ENA-OQIG01000103-OQIG01000103.1-human-gut-metagenome-genome-assembly--contig:-NODE-103-length-46796-cov-4.442028_pt1 | contig 46796 bp, 55 predicted proteins | sample MGYA00242576_ERZ504741 | MGnify/ENA primary metagenome ERZ504741 (study PRJEB26092, sample SAMD00036436) | human gut metagenome | host: Homo sapiens | study: EMG produced TPA metagenomics assembly of... | reverse complement strand
CATTGATGTTGCGACATTGTTGAACAATATGGGAGCTCATGTCCGTGGTGCAGGTACTGACGTTATCACTATTAAGGGGTTGAAAGTCTTCATGGAACACATCACCAAGTCATTCCTGACCGTATTGAAGCAGGTACTTATATTGCTATGGCAGCAGCAATTGGTGAAGGGTTCGTATCACTAACGTCCTTTATGAACACTTAGAGAGTTATATTGTAAAACTCGAAGAAATGGGTGTTCGTATGACGGTCGAAGAAGATGCTATTTTTGTTGAAAAACAATCAACTCTAAAAGCTGTTTCAGTTAAAACATCACCATATCCTGGTTTTGCGACTGATTTGCAACAACCTATCACACCGTTATTGTTGGTAGCAGAAGGTCGTGGTACGATTTTGGATACTATCTATGAAAAACGTACTAACCACATCGCTGAATTGGTGAGAATGGGTGCGGATATTTCAATTGTTGGCGGACGTATTGCTTATCAAGGACCTAATAAATTGACAGGAGCACCTGTTAAAGCATCAGACTTGCGTGCTGGTGCAGCTCTTGTGACAGCCGGTCTGATGGCAGATGGTCAAACAGAAATTACCAACGTTGAATTTATTTTACGTGGTTACTCAAATATTATCGAAAAATTGACAGCCTTAGGTGCTGATATTAAATTAATCGAAGAATAAAAAGGAGCCTTAGGTCTTTCTTTTTTTGTTTGAATTCTGCTAAACCAAATATTAAAGTCATGTGTTATAATAAGGTCATGGATATTTGGACGCGTTTGGGACGTTATGCCTCTTTTGAAACAGAACGCATGTATTTACGTCCTTTTACATATAAGGATAGTCAGGATTTTTTTGAGATTTGTAGCAATCCTGATAATCTTCGTTTTATTTTTCCAAGTCGTGCGACGCGTGAGGAGAGTGATTTTGTCATGGTTTATTATTTTATGAAGGAACCGCTTGGTGTTTGGGCGATTGAAGACAAAAAAACTCATAAAATGATTGGCTGTATTCGTTTTGAAAAACTTGACCCTAGTCGTATGACAGCAGAAATTGGTTATTTTATGAACCAAGCTTTCTGGGGCGAGGGGTTAATGAAAGAGTGCTTAAAAACACTTGCTTTTTTGAATTTTCAAGAGTTAGGCTTGCAAAATTTGCATGTGATTGCTCATGCAGAAAATATAGCCAGTCAACGAGTAGCACAAAAATCAGGTTTTCGTTTGAAGCGTCAATTCAAGGGAAGTGACCGCTATAGCCGAAAAATGCGCGATTATGTTGATTATCAGTTGAGTAAAGGTGACTATCATTATGAGTAAACATCAGAAAATATTAGAGTATCTGGAGAATTTAGCGGTTGGTAAGCGCGTGAGTGTGCGTAGTATTTCTAATCACTTAAATGTTAGTGATGGGACTGCTTATCGTGCCATTAAAGAGGCTGAAAATCGTGGCATTGTTGAGACAAGACCTCGAAGCGGAACGGTTCGTATTGAAAAGAAACCTGCCGTGCGCATTGAGCGATTAACTTATTCAGAAATTGCTCGTATTAGTGATTCAGAGGTTTTGGCAGGAAAGGCTGGGCTTAGTCGTGAGTTTAGTAAGTTTTCGATTGGTGCTATGACACAAGAAAATATCTTGCGTTATCTGGTTAAGGGTGGGCTTTTGATTGTTGGGGACCGTGAAAACATCCAATTGCTTGCGCTTGAAAAACATAATGCCATTTTGGTGACTGGAGGATTTTCTGTCTCAGAAGCCGTTATTCGTCTAGCTGATGAGCTTGGCATTCCTGTCATGGTGACTAATTACGATACGTTTACGGTTGCCACGATGATTAACCATGCTTTGTCTAATTTACGTATTAAGACAGATTTGACAACAGTTGAGCAAGTTTATCAAGTCAAAGCAGAATACGGATTTTTGCACGAAGGTGACACCGTGCGTGATTTTAACACCTTGATTAAGCAAACCAAGAATGTTCGTTTCCCGGTTGTTAATAGTAAGAATCTTGTTGTCGGTGTTATCAGTATGTTTGACGTTGTTGATAAGGAAAATAACGTTGATATCAAGAGTATCATGTCTCGCAATTTGATTGTCGCTAAACCGCAAGCAAGTCTGGCTAATATTAGTCAAAAATGATTTTTGAAGACCTTAATATGCTTCCAGTTGTAGCAGAAGATTTGACTTTACTTGGAGTGATTACACGACGTCAGGCTGTCGAGAATTTACAGAACCTACAGCATTCAAGTCCGTACACTTACAGTGATCAGATGCTGTCTAATTTGAAGCAAGAAGATGGTTTTTACCAATTCATCGTTGAACCAGCGATGATTGACCATGCAGGAAATTTTGCGCAAGGCGTTCTGACTGAATTTATCAAAGAAATTAGTGTTCGAGTCTTAACGAAAAAACACCAAAAGAATATTATTATTGAACAATTGATGCTTTATTTCTTGCAAGCTGTTCAGATTGATGATCGTTTGGTGATTCAACCAAGGATTATTACAGAAAAACGTCGTAGCTCGGTGATTGATTTTGAAATTCTTTTAGATGATCAAATTGTCGCCAAAGCTTTGGTAACGACAAAAATAAATTAATTTTTTCTATCAAAAAGTGACTAAAACGTTACCTTTTTGACAGTTTAGTGACTATCAGTGTATAATTAAGAGTACTGATTCTTTTAGAGTTTATTATAGGAGATAGATAATATGATTACATTAAAATCAGCTCGTGAAATCGAAGCAATGGATCGCGCAGGAGATTTCCTTGCTTCTATCCACATCGGTTTACGTGATGTTATTAAACCGGGTGTTGACATGTGGGAAGTTGAAGAATATGTTCGTCGCCGTTGTAAAGAAGAAAATGTTCTTCCGCTTCAAATTGGTGTTGATGGTTCAATCATGGATTACCCATATGCTACATGTTGTGGTCTTAACGATGAAGTGGCTCACGCTTTTCCACGTCACTACATCCTAAAAGAAGGCGATTTGCTTAAAGTTGATATGGTTATGAGTGAACCACTTGATAAGTCAGTGGTTGACGTATCAAAACTAAACTTTGATAACGTTGAACAAGTTAAAAAACACACGCAATCATATTCTGGTGGTGTGGCTGACTCATGCTGGGCATATGCGGTTGGTGAGGTTTCACAAGAAGTTAAAGATCTTATGGACGTCACAAAAGAATGCCTTTATATCGGTATTGAAAAAGCAGTCGTTGGAAACCGTATTGGTGATATCGGTGCAGCTATTCAAGAATATGCTGAAAGCCGAGGATATGGAGTTGTTCGTGATTTAGTAGGTCACGGTGTTGGTCCTACAATGCACGAAGAACCAATGGTCCCTCACTATGGTAAGGCTGGTCGTGGACTTCGTTTGCGCGAAGGAATGGTATTGACTGTTGAACCAATGATTAATACAGGAACATGGGAAATCGATACTGACATGAAAACTGGCTGGGCTCACAAAACTCTTGATGGTGGGCTATCATGTCAATACGAACACCAATTTGTTATCACAAAAGACGGTCCTGTTATTCTAACAAGCCAAGGAGAAGAAAGAACTTACTAAGATGAAGCGAAAGCAATTCTTAGATAAATTATGGTCTAAATTAGAGTGGCAACCGCTGCAAGTTTATTTAAAACATTATCGCAGTGCTGAGATTGATTTATCAGCAATTGCCGTTGCTTATTATTTACTGCTAACAGCCTTTCCGCTGATTGTTATCGCAGCTAATATTTTCCCTTATCTGAACATTGATGTTAATATTTTGTTGGCATTTATGAAGAAAAATTTGCCGACTAACCTCTATCCGTCAGTATCGGCTATTACGATTGATATTTTTTCAGAACCTTCAGGTAGTATTTTGGGAGTTGCCACTTTAACAGCATTTTGGACTATGTCTAAATCGTTGACCTCTCTTCAAAAAGCAATTAATAAAGCCTATGGCGTAGCGCAACATAGAGATTTTGTGATTGGCCGATTAGTGGGAGTTATTGGAAGTTCTTTTGATTCTTTTCTTACTAACTTTCGTTTTAATCTTTTCGACCTTTTCAAAAGCTGTTTTGCAAGTGATTAATTCATACTATGATTTAAGTGACACGATGGCTACTGTAATTTTGAATCTAGCACAGCCGGTGACAGTCTTAACCATTGTTATTGGATTGATGTTACTGTATTTTATTCTACCTAACGTCAAAATTCGACGTTTTCGCTACATCTTACCAGGAACCATTTTTACCTCGGTCGTCATTGTGTTCTTGAATAACTTGTTTAGTAGTTATATTCTAAGAACCTTTGAACGAATGGTTGACATTAAAACATTTGGATCAGTTGTGATTTTTGTATTAATGTTATGGTTTATCTTTCTTGCCCACATCTTGATTTTAGGAGCGATTTTTAACGCCACTTATCAAGAACTGCGTCAAGGAAAAATGGAAAGTAGACGAGGCGATTTGTTGTCACTTTTAGCACAACGAGGCAAAAAAAAATAACACCTTTGGGTGTTATTTTTGTCTTTAAAGACTAATAATTTGCTAAGGACGTAATTTAAGACGATGATTAATGCTTGAGAAAAGAGAGTTTCGATAGCATTGATCATTGAAATGTTGTCGTTAACAAATTGTCCGATAATGTGCGGAAACTTTGTAACCAAGAAAAATGCCAAAGCTAAATCCAAAATGAGTGTTGACAAACGTGTAATGGTGAATTTGACCAAACGCTCAAACCAACCTTTACGAACTTGATTAAAAACAAAATAATCATTGGTAAAGAAGGCAAATAAAATGGCAACAATATTAGCAATGACAGCTGAGAAAGTTGCTGAGCTAGTCAATGAAAAGATAAGTAAACGTGTCCCCATGTAGACAAGAGTTGTTAGAACACCGAAAAAGAGATACTTAAAAACTTCGCTTGTGATTAATTTTTTCATAGCTCTACTATATCAAATTTTAGAAAAATGTGCTATACTTTTAAGCGTTGTCTTGACGACCCTTGGTGCTTAGTTCCCTTTCACCAAGCATATTACAAACGTTGGAAGCTAGCCTTTCAAACGTCAAAGGAGAAAAAATGGAAAAATTCACTATGCGTGATTTTGTTCGAGTTGCCCTTGTTGCAGCACTTTATGTTGTTTTAACAATCACACCGCCTCTAAATGCGATTTCTTACGGTGCTTATCAGTTCCGAGTGTCAGAAATGTTAGTATTTTTGGCTTTTTATAATCGTAAATATATTATCGGCTTAACAGCAGGTTGTATGATTGCTAATTTATACAGTTTTGGATTAATTGATGTCTTTGTCGGTGGCAGCCAGACTTTTGTTTTTTTGACGCTGGGTGTTATGTTGTTTGACCGCTATAAAGATCAATATCTCTTTAATGGTTTATTTAACAAAGCATTCTTTTATTTCTCACTATTATTTGCGGCTTCAATGTTTACCATTGCCACCGAGTTACATATTGTTGCCAATGCACCTTTCTTGATGACTTGGTTTACTTCAGCTGTTGGAGAGCTTGCTTCCCTTCTAATTGGCTCACTTGTCATGGATAAATTAGCGAGTCGTATTAAATTAACGCCTTAATAGACATAAAGAATTTCCAAATTGGAAGTTCTTTTTTCTATATAATATCTTCAAAAAATGATAAGTTTTAAAGAGTATTTTTTATTAGATGTGTTAAAATAGTATGTATGAAAGAACGTATTCAAAAATTGGTTGATGAACTCAACCAGTATCGAAAAGAGTATTATACACAAGACCAACCAACGGTCTCTGATAGTGAGTATGACAAGCTCTATCGTGAATTGGTAGAGCTTGAAAAGTCTAATCCAGACTTGATTTTGCCGGATAGTCCGACACAAGCAGTTGGGGGTCTTATTTTAGATGGCTTTGAAAAATATCAACATGAAACACCATTGTATAGTTTACAAGATGCTTTTTCACGTGAGGAATTAGATGATTTTGATCGTCGCGTCAAGGCAGAATTTCCAAATGCATCTTACATGGCTGAGCTTAAGATTGATGGACTTTCAGTATCATTAGTCTACGTAGACGGTGTACTTCAAGTTGGTGCAACACGTGGTGATGGTTCAATCGGTGAAAATATCACTGAAAATGTCAAACGCATCAAAGACATTCCACACAAATTGGAAGAGCCTTTGACAATCACGGTTCGAGGCGAAGCTTATTTGCCGAGAGAATCTTTTGATAAGATTAACGAAGAACGTCGGGAAAGTGGTCAGTCAGAATTTGCCAATCCTCGTAATGCCGCAGCTGGTACCCTTCGTCAGTTGAATACTGCAGTCGTTGCAAAACGTAATCTAGCAACCTTCTTGTACCAAGAAGTGGCGTCAACAAGTATGACCACACAAAATGACGTTTTAGAAGAATTGTCTCGTTATGGTTTTTCAGTTAATCCAAAACGCATTACAACATCTTCAATGGAAGATATCTGGGCATTTATTCAAGAAGTGGCTGCAGAGCGTGATAGCCTTCCGTATGATATTGACGGTATTGTTATTAAGGTTAATAGCCTTGCTATGCAAAAAGAACTTGGATTTACAGTTAAGGCACCACGTTGGGCGATTGCTTATAAATTCCCAGCTGAAGAAAAAGAAGCTGAGATTTTGTCTGTAGATTGGACGGTTGGACGTACAGGTGTTGTTACACCAACAGCTAATTTGACACCGGTTCAACTCGCAGGAACAACTGTTAGTCGTGCGACTTTGCACAATGTGGATTATATTGCTGAAAAAGATATCCGAATCGGAGATACCGTAATTGTCTACAAAGCGGGAGATATTATTCCAGCGGTGCTTCACGTGGTTGAAAGTAAGCGTGATAAGCAAGTCCCAATGCCAATTCCTGAATCTTGCCCATCATGTGGTAGTGAGTTGATTCACTATGAAGATGAAGTGGCACTTCGTTGTATCAATCCACTTTGTCCAAGCCAGATTCAAGAACGCCTAACGCATTTTGCTAGTCGTGATGCCATGAATATCACTGGTTTAGGTCCATCAATCGTTAAGAAACTCTTTACAGCAGATTTGGTTCATGACGTTGCAGACATTTATCGACTAAGTGTCGAAGATTTGCTGACGCTCGATGGCTTTAAAGAAAAATCAGCTGAAAAACTTTACAATGCTATCCAAGCATCAAAAGCTAATTCAGCAGAAAAATTATTATTTGGTTTAGGAATCCGTCATGTTGGTGCTAAAGCAAGTCTCACTCCTAGAAGTTTTTTGAAAGTATCGAAAACTTTGTGGCAGCAGACGAAGAAGCTATTGCTAATATTGATGGTCTTGGAACAGTTATTGCTAAGTCATTGTGCAGCTATTTTGCAAAAAAAGAAGCTGAAGAACTCTTGGCAGAATTGAAAAATGCTGGTGTTAATTTTGCTTATCTTGGAAAGAAAGTTTCCAAAGATGCTCAATTAGCTGGTTTGACAGTGGTTCTAACTGGAAAACTCCAAGCTTAACGCGAAATGAAGCTAAAGAAAAGTTGCAGGATTTAGGAGCTAAGGTTACAGGTAGTGTTTCTAAAAAGACAGATATTGTCGTTGCAGGAGCAGATGCTGGATCAAAATTGACAAAAGCCCAAACTCTTGGGATTGACGTTCGTGATGAAGCTTGGTTAGAAAGTTTATAATTTTTTTTGAGGTAATATAATATGGTCAAAAAACAAAAACGAGCACGTTTAATCTATAATCCGACCTCTGGCCAGGAAATTATGAAGAAAAACGTTGCCGAAGTTCTAGATATTTTAGAAGGCTTTGGTTATGAAACTTCTGCCTTTCAAACAACACCCGAAGAAAATTCAGCTCGCAATGAAGCTGAGAGAGTCGCAAAGGCTGGGTTCGATTTAGTCATTGCTGCAGGTGGAGATGGAACGATTAATGAGGTTGTTAACGGAATTGCTCCGCTAGAAAAACGACCAAAAATGGCAATTATTCCAACAGGTACGACAAATGACTTTGCACGTGCCCTTAAGATTCCTCGTGGAAATCCCGTTGAAGCTGCAAAAATTATTGGTAAAAACCAACTGATTCACATGGATATTGGACAAGCGTGTGAGGATACTTATTTCATTAATATCGCTGCTGCGGGTTCATTTACAGAATTGACTTACAGTGTGCCAAGTCAGTTAAAAACCATGTTTGGTTATTTAGCTTACTTAGCTAAGGGGGTTGAACTCTTACCTGGTATTCGTACGGTTCCAGTTCGAATTAAACATGAAAAAGGTGTCTTTGAAGGTGACGTGTCAATGATTTTTGCTGCTATTACTAATTCAGTTGGTGGCTTTGAACAAATCGCTCCAGATGCTAAACTTGATGATGGTAAATTCACTCTGATTTTAGTAAAAACAGCTAATTTGATTGAAATTTTACGCTTGATTCGATTAGTTCTTGATGGTGGTAAACACATCGGAGATAAGCGTATTGAGTACATCAAGACAGATTTCTTAGAAATTGAACCATTGTCAGATAAGAAAATGATGATTAATTTGGATGGAGAATACGGTGGTGATGCTCCAATTGTGCTTCGAAATCTTAAAAATCATATCACTTTCTTTGCTAACACAGATGAAATTTCAGATGATGCCTTGGTTTGGGATCAAGAAGATTTGGCTTTAGAGGCTATTGCTCAAAAATTGCTCATGAAGTTGAAGATTTAGATGAGTCAATAGACAAATAACTCACACTTTAAATATTAGAAAGTGTTTTCAAACTCATATGCAAAATTGACTATGAAAGCAGTTTCTGTACATTATGTCCAAAAATGTATTTTTCAACATCATTTGTATAGAAAATCTACCATAAAATGTTAGTAAATAAGGCTCATAAAGCCTAGAGGAAAGCGGATTTGACCGTTTTCCTTTTATTATTGCTCAAAAACTAAACAAAGGTTAAGTATAGTTTAGGAAAACGTTTCCTAAAACGGTGATTTCGTTGACAATTCCTTAAAATAGGACTAAAATAACGAAGTAAAAAATTTTAAAAGGAGATTCATATCATGTTGAATTTAAAAATCTTAGCACTTGGTCTTGCCGTACTAGGAGTTAGTATTGGTGAAGGTATCCTCGTTGCCAACATTGCAAAATCTGCAGCACGTCAACCTGAAATGTTCAGTAAATTGCAAACACTTATGTTCCTTGGAATAGCTTTCATCGAAGGTACATTCTTCGTCCTTCTTGCATGTACATTCTTCGTTGGATAATTCTAACTAAGAACTTTTAAAAAGAAGGAGGGATAAAGTTGGAAACATCTGTAAATCCAACAGCGCATGTCTTTGGTATTGAGTTTGACTTAACCATTTTAGCGATGTCTCTCTTGACGGTGATTATTTCCTTCGGTATCATTTTTTGGGCAACTCGAAAAATGACTTTAAAACCTAAAGGAAAACAAAATTTCATTGAGTATGTCTACGAGTTCGTACAAAATACGATTAAACCTAATCTTGGAGAATACACTCCTAAGTACAGCTTGTTGATGTTCACATTCTTCTTTTTCATTCTGATTGCTAACAACCTTGGTTTGCTAGTTAAATTGGAGTCTGAAGATTATAACTTTTGGACATCTCCAACATCAACTTTCATGGTCGATTTTACTTTATCTTTAATCGTTGCGATTGTTGTCCATGTTGAAGGTGTTCGAAAGAAAGGTGTCAAAGCATATTTGAAGGGTTACTTAAGTCCTTTCCCAATGATGCTTCCAATGAACATCTTAGAGCAATTTACTAACGTTTTGTCACTTGCTCTACGTTTATTTGGTAACATTTATGCTGGTGAAGTTGTTACTGCTTTGATTGTGGGTTTTGGTACAAAAAGCTTGATTTTTGCTCCATTGGCCTTTGCCTTAACTTGGCTTGGGTTGCTTTCTCAGTCTTTATCGGATGCATTCAAGCGTACGTATTCACAATTTTGTCATCTAAATATATCTCAGAAGAACTTCCAGAAGATGAGGATGAATCTTAAGAAAGGAATAATCAATGGAAATACTAATCAATAGTACAAGTATTGGTAATATTATTATTACTGCTGGCTCAGTGATCCTTTTGTTGGTTCTCATCAAACTTTTTGCTTGGGAACAATTGACAGGGGTCTTTACCGCTCGTGAAGAAAAAATTGCTAATGATATTGATGGTGCAGAAGCAGCACGTAAAGAAGCAGAAGCTCTTGCTGCTAAACGTCAAGAAGAGTTAGCTGGCGCTCGTACTGAGCCACTCAAATTATTGATGATGCCAAAGAAACTGGTAAAAATCAAGAGATTAAAATCGTCGCTGAAGCACACGAAGAAGCTAGTCGCTTGAAAGCTAAAGCTAATCAAGATATCGAACAAAGTAAAGCAGAAGCTCTTTCAAGTGTTAAAGGTGATGTCGCTGATTTGACTGTCCTTTTGGCAGAAAAAATCATGACAGCTAATCTTGACAAAGAAGCTCAAAGTAATCTCATTGATAGCTATCTTGACAAGCTAGGAGATGCCTAATGGATAAAAAGACACAAGCTCTTGTTGAGCAATATGCGAAAAGTCTCGTAGAAATTGCTATTGAAAAAGACAGTTTAGCTGAACTCCAATCAGAAACAGAAGCTTTGTTGTCTGTTTTTGAAGAGACAAACTTAGCTGACTTCTTGTCAAGTTTAGTCGTTTCACGTGATGAAAAAGTAAAACTTGTTAGGTTGCTTCAAGAGTCTAGTTCAGTTTACATGAACAATTTTCTTGAGGTAATTTTACAAAACGAACGAGAAGCGTTCTTGAAAGCCATCTTAGAAGGTGTTCAAAAAGATTTTGTTATCGCAACAAATCAACACGATATCGTTGTAACAACAGCGGTAGCTTTAACTGATGAACAAAAAGAACGTATCCTAGCTTTAGTTGCTGAAAAATTCGGTGTTAAAGCTGGAAAACTCGTTGAAGACATTGACGAATCAATCCTTGGTGGATTTGTTATCAATGTTAACAATAAAGTAATTGACACAAGTATTCGTCGTCAATTGCAAGAATTTAAAATGAATTTGAAATAGAAAGTGGTGTGACTTTTGGCAATTAATGCACAAGAAATTAGCGCTTTAATTAAAAAGCAAATTGAAAACTTCCAGCCAAATTTTGACGTCACAGAAACTGGTGTTATCACTTATATCGGTGATGGTATTGCTCGTGCTCGTGGTCTTGATAATGCCATGAGTGGAGAACTTCTTGAATTTTCAAATGGTGCTTTCGGTATGGCTCAAAACCTTGAGTCAAATGACGTTGGTATCATCATTCTTGGAGATTTCTCTACAATTCGTGAAGGTGATGAAGTAAAACGTACTGGTAAAATCATGGAAGTACCAGTAGGTGAAGCTCTTATCGGTCGTGTTGTTAACCCACTTGGTCAACCAGTAGATGGTCTTGGTGATATCAAGACAACTGCTACACGTCCAGTTGAAACACCTGCACCAGGCGTTATGCAACGTAAATCAGTTTCTGAACCACTCCAAACAGGTCTTAAAGCGATTGACGCTTTGGTTCCAATTGGACGTGGTCAACGTGAATTGATCATTGGTGACCGTCAAACAGGTAAAACATCTGTTGCGATTGACGCAATTTTGAACCAAAAAGGACAAGATATGATTTGTATCTATGTTACGATTGGTCAAAAAGAATCTACTGTTCGTACACAAGTTGAAACACTTCGTAAATACGGTGCCCTTGATTACACAATCGTTGTGACAGCCTCAGCTTCACAACCTTCTCCATTACTTTACATCGCTCCGTATGCCGGTGTTGCAATGGCAGAAGAATTTATGTATAACGGAAAACATGTATTGATCGTTTATGATGATCTATCAAAACAAGCAGTAGCTTACCGTGAACTGTCACTTCTTCTTCGTCGTCCACCAGGACGTGAAGCTTACCCAGGTGATGTCTTCTATCTTCACAGCCGCTTGCTTGAACGTTCTGCGAAAGTTTCTGATGCTCTTGGTGGTGGTTCTATTACAGCACTTCCATTTATTGAAACACAAGCTGGTGATATTTCAGCTTACATCGCAACAAACGTGATTTCTATCACTGACGGACAAATTTTCTTGCAAGAAATCTTTTTAACTCGGGTATTCGTCCTGCGATTGATGCTGGTTCTTCAGTGTCACGTGTTGGTGGTTCAGCACAAATCAAAGCAATGAAGAAAGTTGCTGGTACCCTTCGTCTTGACTTGGCTTCTTACCGTGAACTTGAAGCCTTTACACAATTCGGTTCTGATTTGGATGCAGCAACACAAGCTAAACTTAATCGTGGACGTCGTACAGTTGAAGTGCTTAAACAACCTGTTCACAAACCACTTCCTGTTGAAAAACAAGTTGTGATTCTTTATGCACTTACTCATGGTTTCTTGGATGATGTGCCAGTTAATGACATTTTAGCATTTGAAGAAGCTTTGTATGATTACTTTGATGCACATTACGAATCAATCTTTGAAACTATCCGTACAACCAAAGATTTACCAGAAGAATCTGTCTTAGATGCAGCTATTAAAGCCTTTAAAGATCAGTCAGAATTCAAATAAGAGGGAGGTAGCATATGGCAGGCTCTCTTAGTGAAATCAAAGGGAAAATTATTTCAACTCAGAAAACAAGTCATATCACTGGTGCCATGCAAATGGTATCAGCTGCAAAATTGACCAAATCTGAGCAAGCAGCAAAAGATTTTCAAGTTTACGCTTCAAAAATTCGTCAAATCACTACTGACTTATTGAAATCAGAACTAGTTAATGGTTCAAAAAATCCAATGCTAGCCGCTCGTCCGGTTAAAAAGACTGGTTACATTGTTATCACGTCTGATAAAGGACTTGTTGGCGGATATAACTCAAAAATCTTGAAAGCAATGATGGATCTTATTGAGGAATATCACCAAGATGGTAACTATGCTATTATTGCCATCGGTGGTATTGGTGCTGATTTCTTTAAAGCTCGTGGAATGAACGTTGTCTTTGAATTGCGTGGTTTGGAAGATCAGACATCATTTGAACAAGTTGGAAATATCATCGCAAAATCTGTTGAGATGTATAAAAACGAATTGTTCGATGAATTATATGTATGTTACAATCACCATGTGAACAGCTTGACTAGTCAAGTTCGTGTGCAACAAATGCTTCCAATTGCTGAATTGGATGCTGATGAAGCAGCAGAAGAAGGTGTCAGTGGTTTTGAATTAGAACCAAATCGTGAAATGATTTTGGAACAACTCTTACCACAATATACTGAAAGCCTTATTTATGGTGCCATTGTTGATGCTAAAACTGCTGAACATGCCGCTGGTATGACAGCTATGCAAACAGCAACTGATAATGCCAAAAACGTTATTAATGATTTGACAATTCAGTACAACCGTGCTCGTCAAGCTGCTATTACACAAGAAATCACAGAAATTGTAGCAGGTGCTAATGCACTAGAATAAAATGTGAGTGCATTTTAGCCTCATAAAAAAGGGAACGACTCCCTAAAAAATCTAAAAGGAGAAAAACATGAGCTCAGGCAAAATTGCTCAGGTTGTAGGTCCAGTTGTCGACGTTGCGTTTGCTGCTGGTGACAAACTACCTGAGATTAATAATGCATTGATTGTTTATAAAGATGGCGATAAGTCTCAAAAAATTGTGCTCGAAGTTGCTCTTGAACTTGGAGACGGTCTTGTACGTACTATCGCTATGGAATCAACTGATGGGCTTACACGTGGATTAGAAGTTTTTGATACTGGTCGTCCAATCAGTGTACCAGTTGGTAAAGAAACTTTGGGTCGTGTGTTTAACGTTCTTGGGGATACGATTGACCTTGATGAACCATTTACAGAAGACGCACCACGCGAACCAATTCACAAAAAAGCACCAGCATTTGATGAATTATCAACATCATCAGAAATCCTTGAAACAGGTATCAAAGTTATTGACCTTCTTGCCCCTTACCTAAAAGGTGGTAAAGTTGGACTTTTCGGTGGTGCCGGTGTTGGTAAAACCGTTCTTATCCAAGAATTGATTCACAACATTGCCCAAGAACACGGTGGTATCTCAGTATTTACCGGTGTTGGGGAACGTACACGTGAAGGTAATGACCTTTACTGGGAAATGAAAGAATCTGGTGTTATCGAAAAAACAGCCATGGTCTTCGGTCAAATGAATGAACCACCTGGAGCACGTATGCGTGTTGCCCTTACTGGTTTAACTATCGCGGAATACTTTCGTGATGTTGAAGGACAAGACGTGCTTCTCTTCATCGATAACATCTTCCGTTTCACTCAAGCAGGTTCTGAAGTATCAGCCCTTCTTGGTCGTATGCCATCAGCCGTTGGTTACCAACCAACATTGGCTACTGAAATGGGGCAATTGCAAGAACGTATCACATCAACTAAAAAAGGTTCTGTTACATCAATTCAAGCCATCTACGTGCCAGCCGATGACTACACCGACCCAGCGCCAGCAACAGCATTCGCTCACTTGGATTCAACAACTAACCTTGAACGTAAGTGACTCAAATGGGTATCTACCCAGCCGTTGACCCACTTGCTTCAAGTTCACGTGCCCTTGCACCAGAAATTGTTGGTCAAGAACACTATGAAGTGGCAACAGAAGTTCAACGTGTTCTTCAACGCTACCGTGAATTGCAAGATATCATCGCAATCCTTGGTATGGATGAATTGTCAGATGAAGAAAAAACATTGGTTGGACGTGCTCGTCGTATCCAATTCTTCTTGTCACAAAACTTCAACGTTGCTGAACAATTTACAGGTATGCCTGGTTCATACGTACCAGTTGCTGAAACTGTTCGTGGCTTCAAAGAAATTTTGGAAGGTAAATACGATGATCTTCCAGAAGATGCTTTCCGTAACGTAGGTCCAATCGAGGATGTAGTTGAAAAAGCTAAGAAAATGAATTACTAATGAGGTGATACCATGACATTTATGACTGTTCAGGTAGTAACACCAGATGGTATTCGCTATGATCACCATGCTAATTTTATTTCAGTAAAAACACCGGATGGTGAGATGGGGATTTTGCCAGAACACATTAACCTCATTGCTCCGCTAACAGTTCACGAGATGAAAATTCATCGTACAGATGATCCTAATCACGTGGATTGGGTAGCTATCAACGGTGGTATTATCGAGATTAAAGATAATCTTGTGACAATTGTTGCAGATTCTGCAGAACGTGAACGCGACATCGATGTTAGCCGTGCTGAACGCGCTAAGATTCGTGCTGAACGTAAATTGGAACAAGCTCAAAGTACTCACGATAACGACGAAGTACGTCGTGCACAAGTTGCTCTTCGCCGTGCTTTGAACCGTATCAGTGTTGGTAATAAATAAAAGAAAAGGTCTGAGAATTTATCTCAGACTTTTTGTTTTTTATTATTTTTTGATGTTTTTTTCATGAAGAAAGCTCACACTTGTGAAGTTTTTTGTTGTCAAAAATGAAATCTGATATAATAGTCCTATGGAAATTTTAAATAGTTCAGTGACTTTGATTAGTCACCTTGTTTTTATTGCAATGACCCATCAAATTCTTCGAAATTTATTTGATTGGTCAAAATTGATTAAGAATACGCCTGAGAATATTGGTCGTCTTAAAGTGTTTATTCTTTTGGTTAGTATTGCACTTGGTTATATGGTAAGTCACTTTATTTTGGAAATCATTACAGTCAGCCAGACTTTCTTCTTTGGCTTTCAATAAAAGCAATAATCGCTAAACTATGATATAATTTTGATATTATAATATAAGAATGGAGTTCATTTTGGATAAAATTATTATTGAAGGCGGTAATACACGCTAGAAGGAGAAGTAATCATTGAAGGAGCAAAGAATGCGGTTCTTCCTCTTCTTGCAGCGACAATTTTACCGAAGGAAGGAAAGACAGTTTTAACAAATGTCCCAATCCTTTCAGATGTCTTTACGATGAATAATGTTGTCCGTGGTTTAGATATTCAAGTTAATTTTGATGAAGCAAAGAACACCATTGAAGTGGATGCTTCAGGAGATATTTTGGATATCGCCCCATATGAATATGTTAGCAAAATGCGTGCTTCAATCGTTGTTTTAGGACCAATTTTAGCGCGTAAAGGTCATGCAAAAGTATCAATGCCTGGTGGCTGCACGATTGGTAGTCGTCCAATTGACCTTCACCTTAAAGGTTTGGAAGCTATGGGGGCAAAAATCACACAAGCTGGTGGTGATATCACAGCGACTGTTGATGGGAAACTTAAAGGGACAACAATTTACATGGATTTCCCATCAGTTGGTGCAACACAAAACTTGATGATGGCAGCAACTTTGGCAGAAGGTGTGACTGTTATTGAAAATGTTGCACGTGAGCCGGAAATCGTTGATTTAGCGATGCTACTTAATAAAATGGGTGCTATCGTTAAAGGTGCTGGTACAGAGACTTTGACGATTACTGGTGTCGATAGTCTTCATGGTGCTGAACATGATGTGGTTCAAGATCGTATTGAAGCTGGAACTTTCATGGTAGCGACAGCTATGACATCGGGTAATGTTCTTGTTAAGGATGCTATCTGGGAACACAATCGTCCTTTGATTTCAAAATTGATTGAGATGGGTGTGACCGTTATTGATGAACCTGAAGGGATTCGTGTTATTGCTGATACAGCAAAATTGAACCTGTAACGGTTAAAACTCTTCCTCACCCAGGTTTCCCAACTGATATGCAAGCGCAATTTACAGCTTTGATGGCAGTTGTCAATGGCGAATCAACAATGATTGAAACGGTCTTTGAGAATCGTTTCCAACATTTGGAAGAAATGCGCCGTATGGGCTTGCAGTCAGAAATCATGCGCGATACAGCTATGATTCATGGTGGGCTAGAGCTTCAAGGTGCTCCAGTTATGTCAACTGACCTTCGTGCTAGTGCAGCCCTTATTTTGACTGGGATGGTGGCAAAAGGAACAACAACAGTTGGTCGCTTGAATCATCTTGACCGTGGATATTACAAATTCCATGAAAAATTGGCTAAACTCGGTGCAAATATTAAACGTATAAGTGAGGCTTAAAAAATGACAAGTGGCTGGAAGTACGTAGCAAAACAGTTAGGACTAGTTCTAGTGGTTGCTCTTTTGGCTTGCTTATTTTTAGCAGTTGGATTGATGATTGGATATGCCGTCATTGGTGATGGTAAAAATCCATTCTCAATTTTATCGATTGATAAATGGCAAGCAATTATTGGTAAATTTACAGGTCAATAAGCTATTTGTATTTTAGAGCAGCTTGACGAAAATGTAGAAGTGGGATAATCGACTTTATGGTTTTGATAAAGCACGATGTTCCACTTTTTTAGTGAAAGGATTTTATGGTAAAGAAATCAAAACTGTCTAAACAGGCAAAATCATTTATTTTTTTATTAGTTTTATTGCTTAGTATTGGTGCGGGTTGGCTGACAACTTCAGATTCAAGTAATCCTGTTAATCAAGTTATTTCCTTGATTACGGGAGAATCATCTGTAAAGATTGTGTCAAATCAGTCATCTGCTAATCAAGCAACGCCAAGTCAAGAATTGGCAGATTCAGTCTTAACAGACAGCGTTAAAGCTCAGCTTGGTTCAAACTTAGAATGGAACGGCGCGGGAGCTTATTTGGTTAACGGAAATAAAACCGATTTGAATGCAAGAGTAGCCAGCAAACCTTATGCCAATAACAAAACAAAAATTGTGCAAGGTCAGACTGTTCCAACGGTCGCAAATGCTTTGTTGAGTAAGTTGACACGTCAATACAGAAGCCGTGAGGAAACTGGAAATGGGTCAACCTCTTGGACGCCAGCTGGCTGGCATCAAGCCCAAAATATCTCTGGAAGATATAGTCATGCTGTTGACCGTGGGCATTTGCTTGGCTATGCTTTAGTCGGCGGCTTAAAAGGCTTTGATGCTTCAACAAGCAATCCTGAAAATGTAGCCACTCAGACAGCTTGGGCAAATGAAGCTAGTTCAGAAGACTCAACGGGTCAGAATTACTACGAAGGTCAGGTCAGAAGAGCACTTGATCAGAATAAACGTGTTCGTTACCGAGTGACTTTGATTTATGATGGCGATAATATTCTTGCTAGCGGGACACATTTGGAAGCAAAATCATCTGACGGTAGTTTAGAGTTTAATGTTTTCATTCCAAATGTCCAAAGTGGTTTAAGCTTTGATTATTATTCAGGTAAGGTTAGTGTGAATTAAGCCGCTATATTCAACCTTGTCAAATGGCAAAAAATTTGCTAGAATGGGGTGTAAATTGAATAGTGTCTTATGAGAATAGTAACCTTATGGCAGTTTAACAGGGAATGGAAGTCGTGACTGGAAGCTTCCTAGATGAAAGTTTGGCGAATTCACTCATGTTAAAGACGATGAATTAAGGTCTGTTAGTCAGATAAAAAACGGATGGTACCGCGTGTCAACGCTCCGCTATTGGAGTGTGGCACGCTTTTTTCGTTTAAAAACATTAGGGGTTGTCCCAAGGAAGGAATTTTAATGGATTTACAAGCGCAGTTAGAAGAATTAAAATCATCTACGCAAGCTAAATTGGCTGAAATGCGTGGAAACAATGCAAAAGAACTTCAAGAATTACGTGTGCAAGTTCTTGGTAAAAAGGATCATTGACAGAATTACTGAAAGGTTTGAAAGATCTTTCTAAAGAAATGCGTCCAGTTGTCGGAAAACAAGTTAATGAAGTACGTGACGTTTTGACAAAAGCTTTTGAAGAACAAGCTAAAATCGTTGAAGCTGCTAAAATCAAAGCGCAATTGGAATCAGAAAGTTTGGATGTGACACTTCCAGGACGTCAAGTTAACCTTGGTAACCGTCATGTCTTGACGCAAACAAGTGAAGAAATCGAAGATATTTTCCTTGGTATGGGATTCCAAGTTGTTGATGGATATGAAGTTGAATCAGATTACTACAACTTTGAACGTATGAACTTGCCAAAAGATCACCCAGCTCGTGACATGCAAGATACTTTCTACATCACTGAAGAAATCTTGCTTCGTACTCACACAAGTCCTGTGCAAGCTCGTACACTTGATAAACACGACTTTTCTAAAGGTCCATTGAAAATGATCTCACCAGGACGTGTGTTCCGTCGTGATACAGATGATGCGACACACAGCCACCAATTCCACCAAATCGAGGTCTTGTTGTTGGTGAAAACATTTCTATGGGTGACCTTAAAGGAACTCTTGAAATGATTATCAAGAAAATGTTTGGTGAAGATCGTAAAATCCGTCTTCGTCCTTCATACTTCCCATTCACTGAACCATCAGTAGAAGTTGACGTCTCATGCTTCAAATGTGGTGGTAAAGGTTGTAACGTATGTAAGAAAACTGGTTGGATTGAAATCCTTGGTGCTGGTATGGTACACCCTCGTGTTCTTGAAATGTCTGGTGTAGACTCAGAAAAATATTCTGGATTTGCTTTTGGTCTTGGTCAAGAACGTATTGCGATGCTTCGTTACGGTATCAATGATATTCGTGGTTTCTATCAAGGCGATGTCCGTTTCTCAGATCAATTTAAATAATTGATTAGCAAGAAAAAGAATCGGAGGTCATCATGGCAGAAATCAAAGTTGAAAAAGTGACCTTGGATAAGTTAGAGGCGCTGCAAAAGCTTAGCATCGATACTTTCCGTGAAACCTTTGGTTTTGATAATACCGAAGAAGAACTTCAACAATTTTTCGATGAGAATTATACTTTAGCGCAACTTGAAAAAGATGTGACAGATAAAGAATCTGATGTTCGATTTGTCAAAGTTGATGGGCGCGAGGTTGGTTTTATGAAAGTAAACTGGGGCGCAGCACAGACTGAGCATGAGTTGGAAAATGCTTTTGAAATTCAACGTATCTACATTCTTAGTGAATGTCAGGGATTTGGCTTAGGTAAGAAATTATTTGAGCTGGCGCTTGATATGGCTAAGGCAGGTGAATTTGATTGGGCTTGGTTAGGTGTCTGGGAAGGCAATATCAAAGCTCAAGGTTTCTACCATAAATACGGATTTGAAAAATTTTCAGAGCACTTATTTAAAGTTGGCGATAAAGTAGACACAGATTGGCTTATGCGAAAAGCCTTAAAAGAATAAGAGTAGAAAGGGATAAAGAAGCTTACCTGTCAAACGTATTTTGACTGCGAAAAGCTTTTAACACATATTATGTTAGTAAGTTATAAATGGTTAAAAGAGCTTGTTGATGTTGATGTTACAACACATGAGCTTTCTGAAAAAATGTCAACAACAGGGATTGAGGTTGAAGGAGTTTCATCACCATCTGAAGGATTGACAAAATTGGTTGTTGGTCACGTTGTATCTTGTGAAGATGTTCCTGAAACACACTTGCACCTTTGCCAAGTAGATACTGGTGATGATGAATTGCGCCAAATCGTTTGTGGTGCTCCAAACGTTACTGCAGGTATCAAAGTTATCGTAGCTGTACCAGGCGCACGTATTGCTGACAACTACAAAATCAAAAAAGGTAAAATCCGTGGTATGGAATCACTTGGTATGATTTGCTCACTCCAAGAGCTTGGTTTGCCAGAATCAATCATTCCAAAAGAATTTTCAGACGGTATTCAAATCTTGCCAGAAGATGCTAAACCAGGTGACAGCATTTTCCCATATCTTGATTTGGATGATGAAATCGTTGAATTGTCAATCACACCAAACCGTGCAGATGCCCTTTCAATGCGTGGGGTTGCACATGAAGTAGCTGCTATCTACGGAAAAGAAGTTCACTTCCCAGAAAAAGAACTCAAAGAAGTTTCTAAAGCTGCAAAAGACGTTATCGATGTTGCTATCGAGTCTGACAAAGTCTTGACTTACAAAGCACGTGTCGTTGAAAACGTGACTGTTAAACCAAGTCCACAATGGTTGCAAAACCTTTTGATGAACGCTGGTATTCGTCCAATCAACAATGTTGTCGACGTGACAAACTACGTGCTATTGTACTTCGGTCAACCAATGCATGCTTTTGATTTGAATAAATTTGAAGACAATAAAATCGTCGCTCGCAATGCGCGTGCTGGTGAAAAATTGGTCACTCTTGATGGCGAAGAACGTGAATTGATAGAAGAAGACCTTGTTATCACAGTTGCTGACAAACCAGTTGCTCTTGCTGGTGTGATGGGTGGTCAAGCTACTGAAATCGACAACGATTCTAAAAACGTTGTTCTTGAAGCTGCTGTCTTTGATGGTACAGCCATCCGCCGTACTGGATCTCGTTTGAATCTTCGTTCTGAAAGCTCAGCTCGTTTTGAAAAAGGTATCAACTACGCTACTGTCGACGAAGCTCTTGATTTTGCAGCAGCAATGCTTACAGAATTAGCTGAAGGTGAAGTTCTTTCTGGTCGTGTGGAAGCTGGTTCTGTACCAACTGAAGATGTTGAAGTATCAACAACCCTTGACTACGTAAACGTTCGTTTGGGAACTGAATTGACATATGCTGATATTGAAGATGTCTTTGCAAAACTTGGTTTTGGTTTGTCAGGAAATGCTGATAAATTCACAGTTTCAGTACCACGTCGTCGTTGGGATATTGCTATCCAAGCTGACTTGGTTGAAGAAATTGCTCGTATTTACGGTTACGAAAACCTTCCAACAACACTTCCAGAAGCTGCTGGTACTGCAGGTGAATTGACAGCAACACAAAAATTGCGTCGTAAAATGCGTTCAATCGCTGAAGGTGCTGGATTGACTGAAATCGCCTCATACGCTTTAACAACACCTGAAAAAGCTACTGAATTCACGTTGCAACCAAGCAATTTAACTGAATTGATGTGGCCAATGTCAGTAGAACGTTCAGTTCTTCGTCAAAATGTTGTTTCTGGTATGCTTGATACTATTGCCTACAACGTTGCTCGTAAAAACAGTAACTTAGCAATTTACGAAATCGGTAAAGTCTTCGAACAAAAAGGTAATCCAAAAGAAGAATTACCAAACGAAATCAGCACATTTGCCTTTGCTATCTCTGGTTTAGTTGCTGAAAAAGATTTCCAAACAAAAGCAATTCCAGTTGATTTCTTCTATGCTAAAGGTATCGTTGAAGCTATCTTTAACAAACTTGATTTGACAGTTGAATATGTTGCTGAAAAAGGTCTTGAAAGCATGCATCCAGGTCGTACAGCAAGCATCTACTTGGATGGTCAGTTAGTTGGTTTTGTTGGTCAAATCCACCCACAAACAGCTAAAAACTACAACGTTCCAGAAACTTACGTAGCTGAATTAAACTTGGATATTATTGAAGCTGCTCTTCAAGCTGATAAAGCGTTTGTTGAAATCACTAAATTCCCAGCGGTTTCTCGTGATATTGCTTTGCTATTGCCAGCAACTACTACTCACAAAGAAATCGTTGCTGCTATTGAATCAGCTAAAGTGAAACGTTTAACTGATATCAAGCTCTTTGACGTCTATGCTGGTGCAAATATTGCTGAAGGTATGAAATCAATGGCTTACAGCCTTACTTTCCAAAATCCAAACGACAACTTGACTGATGAAGAAGTTACTAAATACATGGATAAAATCACTAAAGTCCTTGTTGAACAACTCGGAGCAGAAGTTCGTTAGTCATTTGAGACAATATTAGGCTATTTGGGTTAATATATAGATAAACCACCGCTACGAAAGTAGTGGTGGTTTCTTGTTTATCAAAAAGCCAAACTGATAGCAGAATTTGGTATAATAGGATTATCTAGTGATATGACGAAGGATTATTATGAAATTATTATATACAGATATTCAGTTTGATATGACTGAAATTTTGGCAAGAAAAGCGATGGAAGAGGCTAAAGCTGGTAAGCGTGTTTTCTACATCGCTCCAAACTCTTTGTCTTTTGAAAAGGAAAGGGCGGTTCTGGAACTTTTACCTGACCACGCGTCTTTTGCCATTACCATTACGCGTTTTGCTCAAATGGCACGCTATTTTGTCTTAAATGAGCCTCAGACCAAAGAAACGATTGATGATAATGGATTAGCTATGATTTTTTATCGTGCGCTGTCTCATTTTTCGGATACGGATTTGAAAGTTTTTGGGCGTTTAAAGCAAGATACGAATTTCATCAAGCAATTGGTTGATTTGTATAAGGAATTAAAAACGGCTAACATGACCGTGCTCGACTTGACAGAATTGCATACGGCTGAGAAGCAAGAAGATTTGGTGAAAATATTTTTGGCGGTTAATGATATTTTGTTAGCCAATCAGTATGACAATCAGTCAAAAATTGCATTTTTTACTAAGCAGGTAGCATCGGGTCATTTGGATGATGCGCTTGAAAATGTTGTTTTGGTTATCGATGGTTTTACACGTTTTTCAGCAGAAGAGGAAGATTTGGTCAGCCTTTTAGAAGAGAAATGTGCTCAAGTGATTATCGGAACTTACAGTAGTCAAAAGGCTTATAAGGCGACATTTTCAACTGGGAATGTCTATCAGGCAAGTTTGAATTTTTTACGTTCTTTGGCAGCTAAATTTCAAACACAGCAGAATATGTTGAGAGCTCTCAAAAATCTCAAGAAGCATTTGCTAAGTTGTCAAAACTCTTTGAAGCTAAGCACGACTTTACAACATCAGATATCACCTTAACGCCAGATGATAAGAAACATTATGCTATCTGGGATGTTATTAATCAAAAAGAAGAAGTTGAGCATGTAGCAAAGGCTATTCGTCATAAACTTCACCAAGGCTATCGCTATAAAGATATTTTGGTGCTTTTGGGTGATGTGGATAGCTATCGTCTGCAAATCGGCAAAATTTTTGATAAATATGAAATTCCCTATTATTTTGGAAAAGCAGAGTCGATGAGCGATCATCCTTTGGTGCATTTTATTGATTCCTTGGAGCGCGTGAAACGTTATCGTTTTCGTATGGAAGATGTGGTTAATCTTTTGAAAACAGGACTTTATGGTTCCTTCACTCAAGATGATTTAGACCTTTTTGAGCAATATCTGATTTACGCTGATATTAAAGGACAAAGTAAATTTGGTAAGGAGTTCACGATTGCTTACAAGGGTGAAGAACACTTAGCTTATATTAATTGCATGCGCGAGCAAATCATGGCGCCTTTGCTAGCTTTATTTAAGGCACAAAAGCAGTTTGGCTCAAGCCTGCTTGAAAAATTGATGACTTTCTTAAGTGCTATTTCTTTGCCTGAGAATTTAGAGCGTATGGTAGCTACCTTCTCAGAAAATGACCAGGAAAAGCACGAGCAAGTTTGGCGAACATTTACTGGCATTCTCGAGCAATTTCAAACGATTTTTGGACAAGAAAAATTGTCTTTGGATGAATTTTTAGCTCTTTTAAGAAGCGGTATGTTGGCTGCCCAGTACGCGTAGTGCCAGCAAGTGTTGATGTGGTTTCTGTAAAATCTTATGATTTGGTTGAGCCACATACCAATAAATTTGTCTTTGCACTTGGTATGACGCAGTCGCATTTCCCAAAGATTGCGCAAAATCGTAGCTTGATTTCAGATGAAGAACGTGCCAAGGTTAATGAGACAACAGCTGACAATCAACGTTTTGATGTGATTAGTCGTGAAAATATTAAGAAAAATCATTTTGCTGCTTTGTCATTGTTTAATTCAGCGACGGAAGAATTGGTGCTCAGTTTGCCACAAATTGCTAACGAGTCAGAAGATAAGGAATCTTCTTATCTTGCGGAATTAGCTAGCTTTGGTGTGCCTGTTTTGGTTAAGGGACGAAATCGTTTGTCGACAGATGCTGAAGACATTGGGAATTATAAAGCGCTCTTATCTCGTGTGATTGAGGTTAATCGCTTAGCTATTGAAGAAGAACGCGAGCTTAGCAAAGAAGAGCAGACCTTCTGGTCAGTAGCTGTACGTTATCTTCGTAAAAAACTGGTAAATGACGGTATTGAATTGCCACTTATTAAGGACAATATGCAGACCAAGCCAGTTTCTGATGAAGTGATTGAGACGCGTTTTCCAAGTGATGAGCCGATTAATTTATCTTCATCAGCGGTGACAACTTTCTATAACAATCAGTACAAATATTTCTTACAGTATGTGCTTGGTTTACAAGAGGTTGAAACCATTCACCCTGACGCTAGAAATCACGGAACATACCTTCATCGTGTCTTTGAATTGGTCATGAAAGATGCTTCTAACCAGCCGTTTGACAATAAATTAGATCGAGCTATTCAAACAACCAACGCCGAAGATGCTTTCAAATTTATCTACGAAGAAGACGAGGAAAGCCGCTACTCATTGACAGTCTTAGAAGATATTGCTAGAAGCACGGCAACCATTTTACGTCAGGATACTCAGATCCAGGTGGAAAATGAAGAAGAACCTTTTGAATTAATGCTTGCCAATGCAGTTCGTATTCGAGGCATTATTGACCGTGTGGATCGTTTGTCAGATGGAAGTCTTGGGGTGGTTGATTACAAATCAAGTAACAATACCTTTGATATTCAAAAATTCTACAATGGTCTTAATCCGCAATTGGTGACTTATATGCAAGCACTTCGCGATAAAAAAATTAAAAGTGAATCAGATAAGATTTTTGGAGCCATGTACCTTCACATGCAAGAGCCAAAAGTAGATTTGTCATCGGTAGCTACTACAGAGAAAATTTTGGAGAATTTGTCTAAAGAACTTCGCTATCGTGGCTTGTTCTTAGAAGATGAAAAAGGCTATTTATCAAATGGAAATTATCATCTTAATGATTCTGTTTACACGCAAGAAGAGTTAGATATTTTACTAGCTTATAATCAAAAATTATTCCTTCAAGCAGCTGAGCAAATTAAACAAGGATACTTTTTGATTAATCCTTACAGTGAGGATGGTAAGACGGTTAAGGGTGACCAATTAAAAGCTATCACACGCTTTGAAGCGGATCGCCACATGCCATACGCACGCAAGTGGTTTAAATTACCAAGAAAAGATAGACGTCAAGGCTTTTTGAGCCTGATGCAAGAAGAGGAGGAAAAAGATGACCTTTAAACCATTTTTAACGGCTGAAGCGATTTCTTCTCTACAGCAAAAAGAGGCTCAGTCATCAAAAGCGCAAAAACGAACACCTGAACAAATTGAAGCCATTTATAGCTATGGCAACAATATTTTGGTATCAGCGTCGGCTGGTTCTGGGAAAACTTTCGTCATGGTTGAGCGCATTATTGATAAAATTTTGCGTGGGATTACTGTTGACCAGCTCTTTATTTCGACCTTTACAGTTAAAGCAGCGGGAGAATTAAAAGAACGTCTTGAGAAAAAAATCAGCCAAGCTTTGCAACAAGCGACGCATAATGATTTAAAAACCTATCTTAATGAGCAGCTGCTAGCTCTGCAGACTGCTGATATTGGAACCATGGATGCCTTTACGCAAAAGTTGGTTAACCAATACGGCTACACATTAGGAATTTCACCGACTTTTCGCATTATGACGGACAAGAGCGAACAAGATCTTGTCAAGAATGACGTTTTTGCAGATCTTTTTGCAGATTACATGACGGGGCAAAAGCAAGACATTTTCCGCAAATTAGTTCGTAATTTTTCTGGCAATCGTAAAGATACCACAGCTTTTAGAGGAATTGTTTACAAAATCTATGATTTCAGTCAAGCAACGGATAATCCTAAGAAATGGCTGGCTGAGGTTTTCTTGAAAGGTGCTAGAATCTATACTGATTTTTCCGCCATTCCCGACCAAGAAGTTGTGGATTTTCTAGCTTGCATGCATGAGACAGCTAATCAATTACAAGATGTGACGGATTTAGAAGATTACAAGCAAAAAACAGCTAAGGGGACGCCTACAGCGGCTTATAAAAAGCATTTGAACATGATTGAGCATTTGCATGAGTGGGCTTTGCATTTTGAGACGCTTTACGGTCGTGATGGACTTGGTCGTTTGGCGACAGATGTGGCTGACTTGATTCCATCTAGTCCAGCTGTGACAGTTGCAGGGGTAAAATATCCAATTTTCAAGACTCTCCAAGGTCGTTTGGCTGGTCTGAAACACTTAGAAACTATCTTCAAATACCAATCGGAAAGTCTGCCTTTGTTAGAACTTTTACAAGCGTTTATGCAGGATTTCTCTGAACAATATTTGCAAGCTAAAATCCAAGAAAATGCTTTTGAGTTTTCGGATATCGCTCATTTTGCTATCCAGATTTTGGAAGAAAATCCAGATATTCGTGAGCTCTACCAAGATAAATACCACGAAGTCATGGTCGATGAGTACCAAGATAACAATCACACGCAAGAACGCATGCTTGAATTATTGTCAAATGGTCATAATCGATTCATGGTGGGAGATATCAAGCAATCTATCTATCGTTTTCGTCAGGCTGATCCGCAGATTTTTAACCAAAAATTCAAGGATTTTCAAGAGCATCCAGAACATGGAAAATTAATTCTGCTAAAAGAAAACTTCCGTAGTCAGTCAGAAGTCTTGGATACGACAAATAGTGTCTTTACGCATTTGATGGACGAGTCTGTTGGGGAAATTTTGTATGATGGCATGCACCAGTTAGTAGCAGGCAGTCCCGCACAAAAAGAAGCTCATCCAGAAAATAAAACACAAGTCCTTATTTACGATACTGATGATGGTGGTGAACTTGCAAGTAGTCCAGAAGAGGAGCAAATCAATCCAAACGAGGTTAAGCTGGTAGCTAAAGAAATTATTCGCCTGCATAACGAAGAAGGTGTTGCCTTTGAAGACATCACGTTGCTAGTTTCATCACGTACGCGTAATGATGGTATTTTGCAGACTTTTGAACATTATGGTATTCCTTTGGTGACGGATGGCGGTGAGCAAAATTACCTAAAATCTGTTGAAGTTATGGTGATGCTAGATACCCTTCGAGCTCTGGATAATCCGCTTAATGATTATGCTTTGGTAGCTCTGATGCGTTCACCAATGTTTTCTTTTAACGAAGATGATCTTGCTCGTCTTGCTCTTCAAACAAGCAAGGATGAGACCAGAGCCAATCTTTACCAAAAACTAGGACATGCTTTGTCTAATCAAGGTCAGCATGCAGAATTGGTCACACCAGTTTTACGTGAAAAATTAAAAGATTTTATGACTTGCTTTAGCAAGTGGCGTGATTTTGCCAAATGGCATTCGCTTTATGATTTGATTTGGAAGATTTACAATGAGCGCTTTTATTATGATTACGTGGGCAATCTCCCCCGTGCCGAGCAGCGCCAAGCCAATCTTTACGCCCTTGCACTTCGTGCTAATAATTTTGAAAAGACTGGCTTTAAAGGCTTATCACGCTTTATTCGCATGATTGATCGCGTCTTAGAAAGTGAAAATGATTTGGCTGACGTTGAAGTGGCCCTTCCAAAACATGCTGTGAATTTGATGACTATCCATAAGAGTAAAGGACTTGAATTCAAGTATGTCTTTATTTTGAACATTGATAAGAAATTCAGTATTCAAGACATGATGTCACCCTTGATTTTGTCACGTCAAAATGGAGCTGGTATCAAATATTTGGCTGACATGCGAGAAGAGTTAGATACGGATGTTTTTCCAACCGTTAAAGTCAGCATGGATACTTTGCCTTATCAGCTTAATAAACGTGAACTGCGCCTAGCAACCTTGTCTGAACAAATGCGTTTGTTCTATGTTGCCATGACCCGTGCTGAGAAGAAATTGTATTTAGTCGGAAAAGCAAGTTCTGAAAAATTGGTTGATAAATACAGCGGTAAGTCAGAAAATAATCATCTTCCAGTTGCAGAACGTGAAGCTTTCATGACTTTCCAAGATTGGATGTTGGCCATTCATGAAGCTTATAAGGACTTACCATTTAAGGTTGAATTTGTCACAGATGAAGATCTGACAGAAGAGAAAATCGGTCAGATTGAAGTCAAATCAGCTATTAAACCTGATGATTTGTCAAATAACCGCCAGTCAGAAAATATTGCAGAAGCTTTGGAGAGACTTGAGGCAGTTGCAGAGTTGAATACCAAATATCAATCAGCCATTAACCTGCCAAGCTTAAGAACACCTAGTCAGGTTAAGAAACTTTATGAGCTTGTTATGGATACTGATGGTGTTGATGTGATGGCTAAGAAGGACCAAGTAAAACCAAGCTTTGCCTTACCTGATTTTCGAAAAAAGCCAAGGTTGAAGCAACAGCGATTGGTTCTGCCATGCACGAGCTCATGCAGCGCATTTCCTTGTCTCAAAAAGTGACACTAGAGGATATTTCAAAAGCTCTAACACAAGTGTCTGCTAAAGATGAAGTTAAAGCGCGCATTCATCTAGAAAATGTTTTGGATTTCTTTGAAAATTCAGCTCTTGGACAATTGATTCAGCAAAATACTGACAAAATCTACCGCGAAGCTCCATTTGCTATGCTAAAAGAAGACCCTGAGAGCAAAGAAAAATTTGTTGTTCGTGGGATTGTCGATGCTTATCTTATTTTAGAGGATCGTTTGGTTCTTTTAGATTACAAGACTGATAAATACACAAACAGCGAGGAAATCAAAGACCGATACCAAGGTCAAATGGCACTTTATGCCGAAGCACTCAGCAAGTCATATCATATTGATCAAGTTGATAAATACCTTGTTTTACTTGGTGGAGAGTGTCTGGAAGTAGTTAAACTTTAAAAGTAATTAAAAAAACGACCGTTTAGCATAAAGCTTGCGGCCGTTTTTGGTATAGTATATTGTATATTGAAAAAATAAAGGCGAGTTGATTGGATTAACTCCAGAATTTAGCGGCGATGTCTTGACCTTGCTTAATTTTAACCCATTGTTGTGGGATAGCAAGTTCATTTCCTGAATCACATGAAGCAAAACCACATTGGTGAGAAAGGAAAAGACGGTCTTTAGGGATGATTTGGCTAGCTTCTTCAAGCATTTTAAGCGCACGTTCTTCATCGTCAAGATCAGTTGTTTTACTTGAAAGAAGTCCAAGAACGACTTCAGCATCTGAGTCTTTCAAGCTTTCAAGAGCTTTAAGGTCACCAGCCACTTCGCTATCCCATTCAAGGAAGAAACGGTCATAGTGTTGATCTTTCAAGAATTTTGTTGCGATAGCTTCGTAAGTACCACCAGCAGCAGAACGACTTTCGTAGTTACCACGGCAGTTGTGAGTCCAAACTTGCAAACCAAGCTCATGACCGTAGTCCGCAACATCGTTATTTACTGCGATGAATTCATCAGCAAGATTGGCAAGAGCGCTGTTCCCTTGAGCAAAGAAACCAGTTGGGTTTGTTTCATCGAAAAGTTCCCAGAGGCAGTCGTCAAATTGAATGATTTCTCCGCCAGCTTCTTTGTATTCTTTCAAGAATTCTTTATAGGCATTTGTAAGACCAGCTTTTAGTTCTTCTTTAGTTTTGTAAACTTGGTCTTCGCCAACTAATTGATTAAAGACTGTGAATTCTGTGTAGGCGTGGGCAGGTCCCCAGATTGTTAGTTTTGTGTCAGTTTCACCAGCTTCTTCTTTAAGAAGTTTGTAAATATCTAGAAAGTGGTGATTTTTGCCAGAAAGTGGTTCTGTGATACGGATACCAATATCCTTACGTGTTTCAAAATGACCGCCATCATGGTCTTGGAAAGTGTATCCGTGGTCAGCGATGTAACGTTCAATACCTTTTAAGCCCCAAACGAAATCAAGGTGCCACATAGATTTTGAGTATTCACCGTCAGTTAGGACATCGATACCTGCCGCTTTTTCTTCAGCGATAACTTTTCTTATATCAGCTGTTTCTGTTTCTTTGTAGCCTTCGAATGCATCGTAGAAGGATATTTGATATCATCACGATGCTCGATTGCGATTTTGTATTCGCGTAAATCTGCTGGTCGTAAAAGTGAACCAACTAGTTGAAATCTTGATTTAGCCATTTTCTATACCTCGTTTATTTTTTTGTGATTCCTATTTTAGCTGAGCTTTTCAGTTTTGAAAAATAGTTATTTATATGGGATAATGTATAGTTATAAACTATAACTGAAAAAATATGTTTTCTATAAAAATGACAGAAAATTTGGTAAAATAAGAAAAGACTGACAATTTTTATAGGAGATTTATGATGGATATTTGGGAGAAACTGTACGAAGCGGCAAAAAATGACTATAATCCACATTATGTGACGCCTTTTATTTATTCAAATCATGTTGTTGCAGCAATTGAAGCAGAAGATGGACAGATTTTCACAGGCTACTGTTTTGAAGCTACGTCTGGTGTATTTCATCTTTGTGCGGAACGAGCTGCATCATTTAATATGTTCCAGCAATCTGGTCAAACGACTATAAAGCGTATCATTGCCTTTCGTGATAAAGCGCCAAATGGTGGTGGTTCAGGTATGCCTTGTGGTGCCTGCCGTGAATTTTTGATGCAATTGTCACCTAAAAATAAAGATTTGGAATTTATGATTGACTATGACAAGCGTGAAACCATTACACTTGGTGAGTTGATGCCAAATTGGTGGGGAGAAGAGCGCATGGCAGCTGGTATTGAGGATTTAGATTAGTCACAAGTAAAGATAAACGAGGTAGAGGATGCGAGATAATCATTTACACACACATTTTTCATATGATTCAGAGACTCAGTTTGAAGATTATTTAACTCATTATGATGGTGATATTGTGACAACAGAGCACTATGATTTGTCAAATCCTTATACTAAGCAAGATAATGTGCCGGATTATGACGCTTATTCGCGTGAAATAGCTGAGCTTAATCGAAAATATGGCAATCGTATCAAAAAAGGAATTGAAATTGGCTATTATGAGCCACGTGAAGATGATATTATTGCTTATTTAGCAGATAAGAACTATGACTTAAAATTGTTATCAGTTCACCATAATGGGACAAATGATTACCTTGATGATGAAGTGGTAGATATGGAAAAAGCGGAGATTATTCAAGAATATCTGGATAAGTTAGAGTATGCTATTGGGCGCGTGGATGCGGATGTTTTAGCACATTTTGATTATGGCTTTCGAATTTTTGATATGACAGTAGAGGATTTAAAAGTTTATGAACCTCAATTAAAGCGTATCTTCCAAAAAATGATTGACCATGATTTAGCTTTTGAGTTAAATAGTAAATCCATGTATTTGTATGGCAAAGAAGAGCTTTATCGATATGCACTAAGTCTAGTAAAAGAACTTGGTTGCCATAAATATTCCATTGGTTCAGATGGACACAAATTAGAACATTTTCGTTTGGCATTTGATAAGATTCAAGCATTATTGGATGAATTTAGTATTGAAGATTGGGAGATTTTGTAAAAAGACACATAAAAAAGCTATGAGCAACAGGCTCAGAGCTTTTAGTTTGTTCAGCAATTAGTGAGAAATACGTTTACGTGCTGCTTTTTTACGATTTTCTTGAATGAAAGCAGCTTTTTCCTCTTCAGGTTCAATAATTTTTTTCTTAACTGCAAAGATAGCACCAGCAACTGTAGCTGCAGTGGCTACCACACCAGTAGCAATACCTTTAGCAAATGCGAATTTTTTAGCCATAATAATTCTCCTCCTTACTGATAAGAACAGGGAGTATAAAGAGTTCTTTATACTCTTTTGTAGCAGTAGGATTGGTTTTCTTGTCCTACCATCTTATGTTATAATAAGGGTAACAAAAATTGCCTAAAAGTTCAAGTGAAAACGTTATATTTACTAAAAAATCAGGCTTAGGACGGATAAGAAAAAAATGTCAAAAAAAATAAAACTGCTAGCGGTAGTTGGGCCGACTGCTGTTGGAAAAACAGCACTGGGAATTGAGCTAGCAAAACAGTTCAATGGAGAAATTATCAGTGGTGATAGTCAGCAAGTCTATCGTCAATTAGATATTGGAACGGCAAAAGCAACTCCTGAAGAACAAGCTGAAGCAGTGCATCATTTGATTGATGTGCGCAATATTGATGAGACTTACTCGGTTTATGATTTTGTTCAGGAAGCTAGCGCAGCCATTTCAGATATTGTTAGTCGAGGCAAACTTCCGATTATCGTCGGAGGAACAGGACTTTATCTTCAAAGCTTACTAGAAGGTTACCATCTGGGTGGCCAAGTAGATCAGGAAAAGGTCCTTGCTTATCGAAAAGAGCTTGACCTTTTATCAGACGACGAGCTTTTTGGAAAAATAGCAGAGCAAAAAATTGAAATTCCTCAGATTAATCGACGTCGAGCTATTCGAGCACTTGAGTTAGCTAAATTTGGAAAAGGTTTAGAAAACAAAGAAACAGATTATGATGCTTACTTAATTGGCCTAAATGACGATCGTCAAGTTCTATATGACCGCATTAATTATCGCGTTGATCTCATGGTTGAAAATGGGGTTTTGAATGAGGCAAAATGGCTCTATGACAATTATCGTGAGGTCCAAGCAGCACGAGCTATTGGCTACAAAGAACTTTTCCCCTACTTTTCAGGAGAAGATTCTCTTGAAAACTGTGTTGAAAAATTAAAACAAAACACACGACGCTTTGCCAAACGCCAGTTAACTTGGTTTAGAAATCGAATGACAGTTCAGTTTTATAATGTTTCTGAAACAGATTTTAAAACAAAAGTTGCAGAAGATGTTGACCGTTTCTTAAATGATAATAAAGTGTAAGGTAGAGCAAAAACTCCTTTACCCTCTTCGAATAAAATTTATGTTATAATGATATTTACGGATTAATCAAGTAAAGGGGTGAGTACAAGATGATTGAAACAAGCAAGCACCAAGAACGAGTGATTTTGCTAGGAGTTGAGTTGCCTGACACAGAAAACTTTGAAATGTCAATGGAAGAATTGGCGTCACTCGCTGAAACAGCAGGTGCTGAGGTGGTCTCATCTTATCGTCAAAAACGTGAGAAATATGATAGCAAATCTTTGATTGGTTCAGGGAAATTAGCTGAAATCAAAGCGATTGTTGACGCTGATGCGATCGATACTGTGATTGTCAACGACCGCTTAACGCCACGTCAAAATGTTAATTTGGAAGCAGAACTTGGCGTTAAAGTTATTGACCGTATGCAGTTGATTCTAGATATTTTTGCCATGCGTGCCCGTAGTCACGAAGGTAAATTGCAAGTTCATCTGGCTCAACTCAAATACATGTTGCCACGTCTTGTTGGTCAGGGGGTTATGCTTAGCCGACAAGCAGGTGGAATTGGTAGTCGTGGACCTGGTGAAAGTCAGTTAGAGCTTAACCGTCGTTCGATTCGCAATCAAATTTCAGATATTGAACGTCAACTGAAAATCGTTGAGAAGAATCGTGAAACTGGTCGAGAAAAACGCACTGAGTCACAAGTCTTTAAAATTGGTTTGATTGGTTACACAAATGCTGGTAAATCAACGATTATGAACGTTTTGACAAATGATAAGCAGTATGAAGCTGATGAATTGTTTGCGACTTTGGATGCGACGACAAAGCAAATTTATTTGCAAAATCAATTTCAAGTGACTCTCACGGATACGGTTGGATTTATTCAAAATTTACCGACAGAATTGGTGGCAGCCTTTAAGTCAACCTTGGAAGAAAGCCGTCATGTTGATTTGCTGCTACACGTGATTGATGCCAGCGACCCAAATCATGCTGAACACGAAAAAGTTGTTCTGAATCTGTTAAAAAATCTAGATATGTTGGATATTCCACGTTTAGCTGTTTATAATAAGATGGATGTGGCAGAGCATTTTGCAGCGACAGCTTTTCCAAATGTGCGTATTTCTGCGCGTGATAAAGATGCTCGTTCACTTTTGCGCCGTTTGATTATCAATGAAATTCGTGAGATTTTTGAACCATTTAGCATTCGTGTTCACCCAAATCAAGCCTATAGCTATACGATTTAAATAAAATCGCGCTGCTTGATCGTTATGATTTTGCAGAAGGATACGAAACCATCACTGGTTACATTAATCCAAAAAATAGATGGAGACTAGAAGAATTCTATGACTGATTATATAAGTTTAGCTTTAAAATACGGTGGCTTTACGTCACTAGATAAAGTATACTTGCAAAATGTTTTGGAGGATTTAACAGATGAGCAAAAATTGAGTTTCATCACACCACCTCCAAGTGTTATCAATGCTTATTTTGCAGAAATGTATCAAAAACAATCTCCGCAAGCCGCAACAGATTATTATTTTGAACTATCAAAAGAATTGCAGCTTTTAAATGATAAGCCATCTTTTGATGAACATAAGCCTTTTATTCGTTTGAATTTATCAGGAAAATCATATGGTTTCACTTATGAAAATGATAAAGAGGTTGCTCGTATCTTTTCTGAAAAAGATGAAGCTTTGACAAAAGATGTCTTGTTTGAATTGGCTCAAGTCTTTCCTCAATATAAAATTTATGTTGAAGATGGCAAGATCAAAATGTCAAAAATCACTTTTGATGACCAAGAACTTGAAGACCTCACACCAGAAAGTAGTTTGCTCAGTCATGTTTCAAAATTAAAAGGAAATATGGTTAAGCTAAAAAAGTTTTAATCGCGATGAATTGTCAGACTTGCTAGCTCACTATCAAGGGCAAGTTTATTATACGTTTGATCAACGTGAATTTATCGCTTATGTAAAAGTATCGTAATAGGAAGGATAAGTAAAAACTTCGGTTTTTATAGGTATATATGGAATTACAATTTTTGGGAACAGGAGCGGGTCAGCCCTCAAAGTCACGTAATGTGTCAAGCTTAGTGTTAAAGTTACTTGACGAGATTAATGAGGTGTGGATGTTTGACTGTGGTGAAGGAACACAGCGTCAGATTTTAGAAACAACGATCCGTCCTCGTAAAGTGAAACGCATTTTTATCACGCACTTGCACGGGGACCACATTTTTGGTCTTCCTGGCTTTTTGGCAAGTCGTGCTTTCCAAGCAAATGAAGAACAAACTGACCTTGATATTTATGGTCCTGTTGGTATTCGTTCATACGTTTTGAACAGTTTGCGCTTGTCTGGTGCACGTTTGCCATACCGTATTCATTTTCATGAATTTGACGAAAACAGTCTTGGAAAAATCATGGAAACAGATAAATTTGTGGTGTATGCTGAGAAATTGGACCACACTATTTTCTGTATTGGTTACCGTGTGATGCAAAAAGATTTGGAAGGAACACTTGATGCTGAAGCGTTGAAAGCTGCAGGTGTGCCATTTGGTCCATTATTTGGAAAAATCAAGAGTGGTCAAGATGTTGTCTTAGAAGATGGGACAAAAATCATTGCCAAAGATTACATCTCAGCACCGAAAAAAGGAAAAATTATCACTGTTTTAGGCGATACACGTAAGACTGATGCTAGCGTGCGCCTTGGTTTGGGAGCCGATATTTTGGTTCACGAATCTACATATGGTAAGGGTGATGAAAAAATTGCTCGTAATCATGGGCACTCAACAGGTACTCAAGCTGCTCAAATTGCTAAAGAAGCATCAGCTAAATGCTTATTGCTTAATCACATCAGTGCACGTTTCTTGGGACGCGAATGCAAACAAATCGAAAACGATGCTCAAGAAATTTTTGAAAATACACACTTGGTTAAAGATTTGGAAGAAATTAGCTTATGAGAATAATTGCTATTACAGGAGCAACAGGTGGACTTGCCAAAGAAATTGTCAAACAGTTACCATCTGATGACTTTGTGATTGCCTTAGGACGTAATGTAAAAAAACTTGAAGCCTGTTATGTTGAACGTCCTAACACAGTTTGCTACGAACTTGATATGTCAAGTGATGAAGCGATTGGGGCAATGGTTGAAAAACTATATGCTGAACATGGTTACATCGATGTCTTTATCAATAACGCTGGTTATGGTGATTTTAGTGAGTTTGATGCTTATACAACCGCTGAAATTCGTGACATGTTTGATATCAACACCTTTGCGACGATGACTTTCTCACGTTTGGTTGGGCATAGGATGAAGAAAGCTGGGTACGGCCATATTGTCAATATTGCCAGCATCGCTGGTTTGATTGCGTCAGCAAAATCATCTGTTTATTCTGCAACAAAATTTGCTGTGATTGGTTTTTCAAATGCTCTACGTTTGGAATTAGCTGATAGCAATGTTTATGTGACAACGATTAATCCTGGACCGATTGCAACAAGCTTTTTTGACAAGGCAGATCCATCTGGAGAATACTTAAAGAGTGTTGGACGTTTTGTTTTGCAACCAGAAGAAGTTGCTAGACGTACGGTTGCCATTTTAGGTAAGAACAAGCGTGAAGTGAACATGCCTTGGTCAATAGCTGCAGCACACAAATTCTATACTCTTTTCCCAAAGATTGCTGATTTTTTAGCACGCAAAGTTTTTAATTATAAATAACCTCCTTTCAATTCTACATAAGAAGTGAGAAGTGAATGATAACAAGTAAATACAATTGGAAAAATATTGAAAAAGAGCCAGATGATGGCTTTTTTGAAGTGACAAAAAAAGAAAATATAACGGCATTAGCAGCAAAATCCTATACAGTCGTGGCGTTGACAACGACGAAAAACTAGCTCAATTTTTATCGAATGATTTGTCACAACTTCACGATCCATATCTTTTGCACGATATGGACAAGGCAGTTGCCCGCATTCGTCAAGCTATTGAAAATTATGAACAAATCTTGGTTTATGGTGACTATGATGCCGACGGGATGACCAGCGCTAGTATCATGAAAGAAGCGTTGGAAATGCTTGGGGCTGAGGTTCAAGTCTATCTTCCTAACCGATTTGTTGATGGTTATGGACCAAATGAATCGGTTTATAAGTATTTCATCGAGCAACAACAGGTTTCTTTGATTATTACGGTGGATAATGGCGTAGCTGGACATGAAGCTATTAGCTATGCACAAAGTCAAGGAGTAGATGTCATTGTTACTGACCACCATGGCTTACCAGCAGAGCTTCCAGACGCATTTGCCATTGTACATCCAGAGTATCCAGAAGCTAACTATCCTTTTAGATATTTAGCAGGATGTGGTGTTGCCTTCAAAGTGGCTTGTGCCTATTAGAATCCATCCCAACCGAAATGTTAGACTTGGTTGCTATCGGAACGATTGCCGATATGGTTAGTCTAACAGATGAAAATCGTATCATGGTAAAGGTTGGGCTTGAAATGCTCAAGCAGACCGAACGCATTGGTCTCATGGAGCTTATGAAAGTATCTGATATTGACATGTCAGATGTTAATGAGGAAACTGTTGGGTTTAAAATTGCACCGCAGCTAAATGCTCTTGGTCGTCTAGATGATCCAAATCGAGCTATTGAATTATTGACTGGTTTTGATGATGAAGAAGCGCTAAGTATTGCGCAAATGATTAATGCCAAGAATGAAGAACGTAAAGAAATTGTTCAAAAAATTTACGATGAAGCCATGGGCATGGTTGATCTTGACAAGCCTGTGCAGGTGTTGGCAAAAGAAGGCTGGCATCCAGGTGTTCTAGGAATTGTCGCTGGTCGTATTTTGGAGCACATTGCTCAGCTAGTTATTGTCTTAAACATTGAAGACGGTATGGCAAAAGGCTCTGCTAGAAGTATTGAGGCAATCAATATCTTCCATGCACTTGATGACCACCGTGATTTATTTGAAGCTTTTGGTGGACATGCTGGTGCTGCAGGAATGACCTTGCCAGTTGATAACTTAGAGCAATTGTCACAAGTTTTATGTGATTACATTGCTGAAAATGATATTAATTTAGCTCAGAAAAAGACTTTGATCATTGATGAAGTGCTGGACTTGTCAGAAATTGATTTGGACACTGTTAAAAGTCTTGAGAAGATCGCACCTTTTGGGATGGATAATGCTAAGCCAGTCTTTGAAATCAAAGACCTTACCGTTAAACAAGCACGTACCATGGGGCAAAATGGCACTCACTTGAAATTAAAAATTGCTCAAGGAAGTACGGCGGTTGACCTTGTTGCCTTTAACCAAGGTCATTTGGTACAAGAATTCCAGCAAGCGCAGAACCTGTGCCTTGCCGTTACTTTGTCAATCAACAAATGGAACGGGCAAACCACAGTTCAGTTGATGCTTGAAGACGCGCGTGTTGACGGCGTTCAGTTGATTGATATTCGTTCCAAAAATGCCAGTCTTCCTGAACGTGTTCCTGTTTTGAGTGAAGACACCAGTGCCGGTGAAGTGGTTGTACTAGATATTCCTGATAAGGCTGAAGAACTCAAATCCCTTTTTGTCGGTCGACAATTTGATGCCGTTTACTTTAAAAATCACATCAAACGAGCTTATTATTTGACTGGCTATGGAACTCGCGAACAATTTGCTAAGTTGTATAAAACGATTTATCAATTCCCTGAATTTGATGTTCGTTACAAGCTGAAAGAATTGAGTCATTATCTTAATATTCCTGATATTCTTTTGGTCAAAATGATTCAAATTTTTGATGAATTGGATTTTGTAACCATCACAGATGGAGTGATGGTCGTCAATAAAGGTGCTGAGAAACGCAGTATTTCTGATAGTAAAATTTATCAAAATCTTAAGCAAGAAGTGAAATTTCAAGAGCTCATGGCACTTGGAACGCCACAAGAAATTTATGACTGGTTGATGAACTAGACTAAAAAGTTACGTTGCTTAGCTCAGCGTAGCTTTTTTAGCTTTTTGTCATAGAAAACGTTTACTTAAAAATTGAAAATTTTTTTAATTGAAAACTTTTTTAATTGGAACTATAATGAGACTACAAAGTTGTAGATGACTTTTAAAGTATTTTTTAAAGGAGTTTTTTATGTGTACTGCAATTACTTATACAACTAAAGATAATTACTTTGGTCGAAATCTTGATTTGGACTTTTCTTACAATGAAACGGTAACGATTTGTCCTCGAAATTATCCTTTTTCGTTTAGACACCAAGGAGAAAATAACAGCCATTTTGCCATGATTGGAATGGCAACGGTAGTGGCTGATTACCCACTTTATTACGAAGCAGTTAATGAAAAAGGTTTAGGAATGGCAGGTTTGAATTTCCCTGAAAATGCCGACTATAAAGAAGTAGCAGAAGGGAAAGACAATCTTGCATCTTTTGAATTGATTCCATGGTTCTTATCACAATGCCAATCTGTTGCTGAAGTTAAGAAACTTTGCCAAAATCTTAACGTCACAAATGAAGCATTTAGTGATGATTTTCAACCAAGTCCTTTGCACTGGTTGATTGCAGACCGCAATGAAGCTATTGTGTTGGAATCTGTGGCTAGTGGTCTTAAGGTTTATGATAACCCAACAGGTGTTTTGACAAATAACCCAACTTTTGATAAACAATTATTCAATTTGAACAATTATCGTCATGTTTCTCCAAAAGTTTCTGACAATCTCTTTTCTACAGAAATTACCTTGGACACTTATAGCCGAGGAATGGGAGGCCTTGGTTTGCCTGGGGATTTATCATCAATGTCACGCTATGTTAAGGTAGCCTTTACTAAATTAAATTCAGTAGCAGAAGATACAGAAGTATCTAGTGTTAACCAGTTCTTCCATATTTTGAAATCCGTTGAACAACAAAAAGGGTTATGTTACGTGGATGAAAGCGGCAAATACGAATACACCATTTACAGTTCATGTATCAACACAGAAAAAGGTATTTATTACTACACAACTTACGATAATTCACAGATTACAGCTGTCGATATGCATAAGGAAAATTTGGATAATAACAAGTTAGTTACTTATCCATTGATTAAAGATTGGCAAGTGAATTATCAAAATTAAGGTCTTGAAAATTTATTACCTAAATCCTCTGCTTTTTTCGAAAATATGCTATAATGAAATGTAAAACATTTTTTTGGCAAAAAGCCCATAGAAAGAAGAAAATGGATTTAAAAAATTATATCGCTACAATTGAAAACTATCCTAAAGAAGGGGTCACTTTCCGTGATATTTCTCCTTTGATGGCAGATGGAAATGCTTATAGCTATGCTGTTCGCGAAATTGTACAGTATGCTACTGACAAGAAGATCGACATGATTGTTGGCCCAGAGGCACGCGGATTTATTGTCGGATGCCCAGTTGCATTTGAACTTGGAATTGGTTTCGCACCAGTTCGTAAACCTGGTAAATTACCACGTGAAGTAATCTCAGCTGATTACGAAAAAGAGTACGGCATTGATACACTATGTATGCATGCTGATGCTATCAAACCTGGACAACGTGTCCTTATCGTTGATGACCTTTTGGCAACAGGTGGTACTGTGAAAGCTACTATCGAAATGGTAGAACGCCTTGGTGGTATCGTTGCTGGATGTGCTTTCCTTGTTGAATTGGATGGATTGAACGGACGTAAAGCACTTGAAGGTTATGATACGAAAGTCTTAATGAATTTCCCAGGATAATTATAGCTAAAAACTATAACTACCTAAAGAAATTATATAATTGAAAACTATATCTCCATCTTTTATAATATTACTTAAATATAATATTATAGAGTGGAGATATTTTCATGCCAATAAAACTTGATAAAGAATTACCGGCCTTAGACATTTGCGCAAAGAGAATGTCTTCATCATGGATAATAAACGAGCAAAGCATCAAGATATTAGACCGATGGATTTTCTCATCGTTAACTTGATGCCAACAAAAGAAGTGACAGAGACACAACTCTTGCGTTTGCTAGCCAATACGCCTTTGCAGATTAATGTTGAATTCCTCTATATGACTAGTCACGAGTCAAAAAATACAACGGCTGAGCATTTAGAAACCTTCTATAAAACTTTTGCGGATGTTAAACATAAGTATTATGATGGGTTGATTATCACGGGTGCTCCAGTTGAAACTTTGGCTTATGAGGAAGTGGATTATTGGGATGAATTGTGCCAAATCTTTGATTGGGGAAAATCTCATGTCTATTCAACCTTGCACTTGTGTTGGGGAGCGCAAGCTGGACTCTATTACAAATATGGTATTAAGAAGGTTTTGCTAGAGGAAAAATTATCAGGCATCTTTTCTCAAAATGTCAAACAACCTTCTAATCCGATTGTCCGTGGGTTTGATGACTGCTTTATGGCGCCGCATTCTAGGTATACAGAAGTTCGTCATGAAGATGTTGCTAAGGTTGATCGATTAGAAGTAATTGCTGAAGGTCCCACAGTTGGTTTGTCTATCGTAGCTAGTAAAGATTTGCGCGAGGTTTATAGCTTTGGACATTTGGAATACGACCGTGAAACTTTGGATCTCGAGTACAAGCGTGATGTTAAAGTTGGCAAGAATCCTAATGTGCCTGCACATTATTATGTCAACGATGATCCTGAGCAAGACGTTCCGATGAAGTGGAATTTAGCTGCAACAACTTTCTTTAGTAATTGGATTAATTATGCTGTTTACCAAGAGACGCCTTATCAACTGGAACAATTGGAAAAAGAATCATCTTTTTACGGTTATTTGTGATGAGGTGATTGTCGATCAAATCTTGCTTTATCTTTGTCAGGTTCGGTTTTAGAGGTGATGATTTTTTAGGAATATATTATGAGTTATTTGGAAAATTTTAAATCAGGCAATCTTGTATTGCCGAGTGCTCTTCTCTTTCATTACAAAGATATTTTTAAACGTGCAGATGATTTTTTGATTTGGCAGTTTATTTATCTCCAAAACACGACTAAGATGGATGATTTGGCACCTAGTCAAATTGCTAGCGCGCTGAATAAAACAGTGGCAGAAGTTAACCGCTCGATTTCTGATTTGACTGCTCAAGGTTTGCTTGATATGAAAACTATTGAGCTTGGTAGTGAAATCGAAGTGGTTTTTGATGCGAGTCCTGTTTTGGCACTATTGGATAAATTAGTTTCTGAACCAAAACAAGTTCCTGAAAAACAAGACGTAAATCCTGTGAAAGAACTTGTCGAAGAGTTTGAACGTGAGCTAGGTCGTATGCTAAGTCCATTTGAATTGGAAGATTTGCAAAAAACTATTCGTGAGGATAAAACGGATCCAGACCTAGTGCGCGCAGCGCTTCGTGAGGCTGTGTTTAACGGCAAGACAAACTGGAATTACATCAATGCCATTTTGCGAAATTGGCGTCGTGAAGGCATTACAACAATGCGCCAAGTTGAGGAACGTCGTAAAGAGTATGAAAATTCAAAAGTAGGTAAAGTCAATGTGTCAGATGACTTTTTGGCTGCGATGGATTTGTGGAGTGACTAATGAGAGTTGGACGTGAGCGTTTAAAGAAAATCTTAGCTATTATTGGTGACATGTATCCAGAAGCGCGTGGCGAGTTGGAATGGGAGACGCCATTTCAACTGCTTATCGCGGTGATCTTGTCTGCTCAAACGACGGATAAAGCAGTAAATAAGGTAACTCCAAATCTTTGGAAACATTACCCAGAAATTGAGGACTTGGCTAAGGCAAATTTGGCTGATGTTGAGGAGTGTTTGCGAACTATCGGACTTTATAAGAACAAAGCTCGAAACATTATTAAGACAGCAAGAGCGATTTTGCAAGATTTTGACGGGCAAGTTCCTAAGACACATAAAGAGTTAGAAACCTTGCCAGGAGTTGGACGAAAAACAGCTAATGTTGTGTTAGCAGAAGTCTACGGTATTCCATCAATTGCTGTGGATACGCATGTGTCACGCATTGCTAAGCGCCTCAATATTTCTGCGCCAGATGCTGATGTTAAAGAAATCGAAAAAGATTTGATGAAAAAATTCCAAAGAAAGATTGGATTTTGACGCATCATCGCTTGATTTTCTTTGGACGTTATCATTGTTTAGCTAAAAAGCCTAAATGTGATATTTGTCCAGTTCAAGCCTATTGCAAATACTATAAAGACAATGTGAAAACTAACTAAGCAGCTCACTTGAGTTGCTTTTGTTATGCTTTTGTAAGGAGAAGTTGTTTTTGATATAATTAAAAAGAATGATATTTTAGAAGGAAGAATTATGCAAACAGTATTATCTAAGCGTTTAGCTGCCGTAGCAGAATTTGTACCGCAAGGAGCACGCTTACTGGATGTCGGAAGTGACCATGCGTACTTACCGATTGCCTTGATGGAAGAGGGAAAAATTGATTTTGCTATTGCTGGTGAAGTTGTCAAAGGTCCATATGAATCAGCGGTTCATAATGTTGCTGGCGCTGGTTTGGCAGATAAAATCGTTGTGCGTTTGGCAGATGGTTTGGCAGCCTTTGGAGCATCAGACAAAGTAACAACGATTACGATTTGTGGTATGGGCGGCGGCTTGATTGCTGATATTTTGGCGGCAGGAGTTGAAAAATTAGCAAGTGTAGACCGTCTTATCTTACAACCTAATAATCGTGAAGATGAGCTTCGTGCTTGGTTGATGAACAATGGCTTCAATCTTGTCACTGAAGAAATCATGACAGAAAATGATAAATTTTATGAAATCATGGTTGTTGAACACGGACAAATGACTTTGTCAGAGACAGACTTACGCTTTGGTCCTTTCTTGAACCAAGAAAAATCAGCTGTCTTCAAAGCACGTTGGCAACGAGAATTGAAAAAATTAGAAATTGCTTTGCCACATGTGCCAGAAAATCGTGTCGATGACCGCGCTGCTATTTCACAAAAAATGACAGCTATCAAGGAGGCTATCAATGAAAGCAAGTGAAATCATTGAACGCTACGAAGCATACTGTCCACGTGAGCTTTCTATGGAAGGAGATATTTCTGGTCTCCAAATTGGAACTCTTGATAAAGAAGTTAACCGTGTCATGATCGCTCTTGATGTGCGTGAAACGACAGTGGCAGAAGCAATCGAGAAAAATGTTGACTTGATTATCGTTAAGCACGCTCCCATTTTTTGTCCGCTAAAAGACCTTGTGGCGACTCCCCAAAATCAGATTTACCTTGACTTGGTAAAACATGATATCGCTGTATACGTGAGTCACACAAATATCGATATTGTGCCAGATGGTTTAAATGATTGGTTCTGTGAGCTGTTAGACATTACCGATACAGAGATTTTAAGTCCTACGGCTGATGGTTACGGGATTGGTCGAGTTGGAACGATTGAGGAGCAACCTTTTTCGGAATTTGCTCTTAAGGTTAAAGAAAAATTCAACTTAGATAGTGTTCGTTTGGTCGCATATGGAAACCAAGATAAGCTCATTAATCGCGTAGCTATTTGTGGTGGTAGTGGTCAAAGTTTTTACCGTGAAGCAATGGCAAAAGGGACGCAAGTCTACATCACTGGTGATATTTATTACCATACTGCTCAAGAAATGATTACAAATGGCATGCTTGCTATTGACCCTGGGCATCATATTGAAGTGCTCATGGTTGATAAATTACTTGAGAAATTTAATGCCTGGAAAAATGACAATCATTGGTCAGTAGATTTCATTGCCAGTGAGGCAGAAACAAATCCGTTTTATCATTTATAAATAATTACTGACATTTGTCAGTAATTATTGTTAAAAGCTTGTAAAATTAGGAAATTTAGTGACAGCATTTGCAAAAAATGATAGAATAGTTCTGATAATTGATAATTTATTAATAAAGAGGGAGACCTAACTATGAAAGGTATTATTCTTGCAGGAGGTTCAGGAACACGTCTGTATCCTTTGACTCGTGCGGCTTCAAAACAACTTATGCCAGTGTATGATAAACCAATGATTTATTATCCACTATCAACATTGATGTTAGCAGGTATCCGAGATATCTTGATTATCTCAACACCAACTGATATTCATCGTTTTGAAGAACTACTTGGCGACGGTTCAGAATTTGGTATTTCACTTTCTTACGCTGTTCAACCAAGTCCAGATGGATTGGCACAAGCCTTTATCATCGGTGAAGAATTTATCGGAGATGACAATGTTGCTCTTGTTTTGGGAGATAACATTTACCATGGAGCAGGTCTAAGTAAAATGCTTCAAAAAGCAGCAAGCAAAGAAAAAGGTGCTACTGTCTTTGGTTACCAAGTAAAAGACCCAGAACGTTTTGGTGTTGTTGAATTCGACGAAGATTTCAACGCTCTTTCAATCGAAGAAAAGCCAGAACATCCAAAATCACACTACGCTGTAACAGTCTTTACTTCTACGATAACGACGTTGTGGAAATTGCTAAAAACATCAAACCAAGTGCACGTGGTGAACTTGAAATCACAGATGTTAATAAAGCCTATCTAGAACGTGGCGACCTTTCTGTGGAAGTTATGGGACGTGGCTTTGCATGGCTTGATACAGGAACACACGAAAGCCTTCTGGAAGCAGCTCAGTACATTGAAACAGTGCAACGTATGCAAAACCTTCAAGTGGCAAACTTGGAAGAAATTGCATACCGCATGGGTTACATTACAAAAGAAGATGTTTACAACCTTGCACAACCACTTAAGAAAAACGAATACGGAAAATACTTGCTCCGTTTGGTTGGAGAAGAATAATGACAGAACAGTTTTTTGGTAAAGAATTAGCAGCACGTAAAATCGAAGCTATCCCAGGAATGATTGAATTTGATATTCCTGTTCACGGTGACAACCGCGGATGGTTTAAAGAAAATTTCCAAAAAGAAAAAATGCTTCCTCTTGGTTTCCCAGAATCATTCTTTGCAGAAGGAAAATTACAAAATAACGTTAGCTTTTCACATAAAAACGTTCTGCGTGGACTTCATGCAGAACCTTGGGACAAATACATCTCAGTTGCCGACGAAGGTAAAGTTCTAGGTTCATGGGTTGATTTACGTGAAGGTGACAGCTTTGGTCATGTTTACCAAACAGTTATCGATGCTTCAAAAGGTATCTTTGTCCCACGTGGTGTCGCTAACGGTTTCCAAGTATTGTCTGATAAAGTATCATACAGCTACTTGGTTAATGACTATTGGGCACTTGAACTTAAACCAAAATACGCTTTTGTAAACTATGCTGACCCAACTCTTGGTATCAAATGGGAAAACTTGGAAGAAGCAGAGGTTTCTGAAGCAGATAAAAATCACCCATTGCTTAAAGATGTAAAACCATTACGTAAAGAAGATTTGTAAGAAGATTTGTAATAAAAATA
>ENA-OQIG01000102-OQIG01000102.1-human-gut-metagenome-genome-assembly--contig:-NODE-102-length-46830-cov-29.555832_pt1 | contig 46830 bp, 44 predicted proteins | sample MGYA00242576_ERZ504741 | MGnify/ENA primary metagenome ERZ504741 (study PRJEB26092, sample SAMD00036436) | human gut metagenome | host: Homo sapiens | study: EMG produced TPA metagenomics assembly of... | reverse complement strand
TTCATCCTGAGCCAGAATCGAACCCTCCACAAAAAACCTCGTGAAGAGACATCGACACGATGACTCTCGAAATAAGAAAATTGACGATCGCCTTATAAGGAAAGGCGCATCGCACAAAAACCTCGCCGCCGTTTGACCGATCCCTCGGCACCACGCGTCAGCGTGGCCGGCAACGAACTGGCAATCATTGACTATAAAGAAGTAGTACAAATACGCTCTTGAGTTCTCAAACCACCACCGCACCAGCAAGCCACCCCAATCTCCAGGAGCGAGGCCGCCGTGCTGAGCAGCAAGAGATAAACTTACACGAGAACCCGCAATCGCGCAACCCGCAGGGCGCAATGAAGCACGGAACCGTTGGAAATCCAACGTTCCATCGGCGTGTCGAAAACCGGGAAAATGCGTCCGGAAAGCGCCGATACCATCAGAATAGACCCCGAAAACCACAACCAGGTGAACGCAAAACCAATAGCTGTCGGCGTGTCGACCATCAACATGGTCAACCACATCCGCATTTTGCGGTCCAACCACGGTTCTCGCATAACAAAAGCCGGAAGCTCCGTGGTTAGCGGAGGCTCCCGGCTTTGTTGTTCGGCTACTGGATATTCAGCTTTGGTCATTCGAATCGCTGACCATTGCTAATGCTGCCTGTAGCCGACTGTTTTCAGTTATTACTTCAGTTATCGCTGATCAGGCAGCTCACTCGGCATTGGCCGGGCCGGCGGCAACCGGTTCTGCAGCCGACTCGACCGTGGCGACAGCCTTCTTGCGGTTCAGGTACGCTTGATGGCCACAATCTCCAGGCCGATCACGAGCACCGCGGTCACGCCCCAAGCCACGTACATGGCGGTCTTCCAGATCGGGGTGGCGACCTTCGGCTCGCCATTCGCGTACTGCCAGCTGTTGGCGGCCGTGTACAGGATGTTGTGCGCGGCCTGACGCATCGCCTTCACGGAAGTGGCGGACTTATCGGTGATGTGGTTGGTGATCTTCGTGGTGGCAAGCATCGAATCGTTGCCCGCACGCACTTCCTGATCGGCGTTCTGGTAGCCGTAGCCGCCGAAGTAATCGGTCAGGACGAAACCCTTGAAGCCCCACTCGCCGCGCAGCACGGTCTGCAGCAGGTTGCTGGAAGCGCCGGCGTAGGTGTAGCCGATGTAGTTGAAGGAGCTCATCACGGCCTGGGCGCCGCCTTCCTTCACGCTCATCTCGAACGGCTTCAGATAGGTTTCACGGATGGACTGCTCGTTGGCCCACGTGCACACCATGTTGGTGCGGTTGGTCTCCTGGTCGTTGAGTGCGAAGTGCTTCATGAAGGAGTACACGCCCTTGGACTTGGCGCCGGCGATTTCGTTGGAGGCCATCGCACCGGAGAGCAGGGAGTCCTCGGAGAAGTACTCGAAGGTACGACCAGAGAATGCCGAACGGTGGATGTTCATGGCCGGAGCGTACCAACCAGCCACGTGCATGTCGTGAGCCATGTCGCCGATCATCTCACCGAACTGCTTGGCGAGATCACGGTTCCAGGTGCAGGCGAACGCGGTGGAGGCCGGGAAGCCGATGGAGCCAACACCGGTGAAGTTGTTGTTCAGCGAGGCCGGGCCGTCGGCGTCGGTCAGCTGGATCTTGCCGACGGACTTCACAGCCGGAGTGCCGTAACCACCATTGGCGATCAGGTTGTCCATATCGTCGAAGGTGAGCTGGTCGAGCAGCTTGTCCCAATCGCGTCGTCATAATCCTTGCCATACATCTGGTACAGCTTCAGCCATTCTTGGCACCGGTGGTCGGCATCTCGTCCGAATCGTTGTCATACTTCTTCGGATCGTAGTTGCTGTTGTTGGTGAACTCGGCCTTGGCTTCGTCGCTCATCGAGAAGTTGGTCGGAGCGGCGGTGGCTTGGCATAGTTCGCGAAGTGGCCCGCGCGAGACAGGTACGTCACGTCGCCGGCGGCGTAATCGAACTCGTTGGTGGCGGCCACGGCATCGCCGTTATGGGTGTTCGAGTCGGAATTGTAGGTGACGGTGTCCTTCACGGTGACCTTCTGATGGTCGATCACGTGGTGCGAATCGGACTGGATGGAGATGTCGTAATCGCCCTGCTCCAGCACGTACGCCTTAGCGTCCTTCTGGTCGTAGGAGGCCATGTCGTCATCGTCGAACTCGATCTTCACGGTCTGGGAAGCGCCCGGCTCGAGCTTCTTGGTCTTTTCGAACGCAACCAGGTTCTTGGATGCCTTCTCGATGCCACCATCGGTGTACGGCGGGTTGTAGTAGACCTCGACCACGTCCTTGCCGGCCTTGTCGCCGGTGTTGGTGACGGTCACATCGAACGAGATCTTGCCGTTCTTGTAGGAGACCTTGCCCATCTCCTGCTTGAACGTCGTGTAGGACAGGCCGTAGCCGAACGGGAACATGACGGTGTCGTCGTAGTTGATCAGACCTTCGTCGGCGGCGGTCTCATAGAACTTGTAGCCAACGTAGATGCCTTCGACGTAGTTGACGAACGTCGGGGTCACCGTGACCTTGTCGCCACTGAAGCCCATGTAGGAAGCAGTGAGATCATCCGCATTGTCGTAAGTGAACTTGCCGTTCGTGCCGACGGACGAAGCGTTGCCGGCGGCGGTGCCATCGGTGTTGTTGAACACAGCGGTCTTGGTCAGGTCCTTCGCGAACGTGTCGGAGGTCTTGCCGGACGGATTCACATCGCCGGCGAGCACCTCACCCAGTGCGGAGAAGCCGGTCTGGCCGGCCGGCGGGCACCACAGCACGGACTTGATCTGCGGATACTGGGACAGGAAGTCGAACTGGAACGCGTTGGCGCCGTTGTAGACGAGCGTCACCTTCTTGAAGTTCTTGGTGACCAGGTCGATCATGTCGCGCTCGGTCTGGGACAGCTGCAGGAAGTGCTCGCCATCCTTGAAATCTTCGTAGTCCTTGGAATTGTTGTTGTAGGTGATGCCCTTCGCCTTCATGTTCGTCGGCAGGTCAGCGCCTTCGCCGCCGACGCGGGTGATGGTGATGACGGCTTCGTCGGAGAAGTCCTTGGCGTCGGAGATCAGCTTGTCGGAATACTGCTTGGCCGGAACCTCAGGCAGGGTCCAATCCTGCGACCACATAGCCACCATCGGGCGGTCCTTGCGGTAGTCGGTGTACAGCTTGGTCAGCTCGGAATTGGTTTCGATGCCGGCCTGCTTCATGCCGTCAAGCATGGAAACGGTCTCGTACTGGTCGGACATGGAGCCGGAGCCGGTGCCGCCGTAAACCGGGTTGGTGGAGCCCCAACCGAACACGTTGACCTTCTTGTTGGACAGCGGCAGGTTGGAATCGTCGTTCTTCAGCATGGTGATGGCTTCCGACTGCACTTCCTTGGCCAGCTCGTTGGCTTTGGAAACGGTGGTGTCGGACAGCATGTACTTGGTGGTGGTCGCGTTGTTGAGCAGCGTGGAAAGCGGGCCGGTCAGCATCATGGACACGGCCACGACGATGCCGACAAGCGCCACCAGCCAGGATTCGGAATGGACGATCTTACGGGTCGCCACGTCCTTGACCGTCTTCTTGTTGACGGCAAAAGTGATAATCAGCGCGAGCGCGAACAGCACGCCAATCGCAATAAGGTACGGCGTCAATGAGCCGATGACGTTCATAACGTCAGCCATGTTGATTTGCAGCATGGTCTGCCTCCTCCTTGATTCTCATAACCAAACGACACGTAGCTCCGATGCCTTTATCGGAACCGCGAAACCATTCAACACTGCCCCGCATCTCATGGTTTCGGTGAAGTGGCTGCAGATGCGTGCGGCAAGTGAAGACACTTCTTCATGTCGATGATTCGATTTCATCAGACTTCAACGTGCGGCACATGGCGTTTTCCCCAGCCTGTCAATTCGCGTGCATAATCTGCACGCCAAGTACGATGGAAGTATGAGCGACTTAAGCGCATTGAATCTGGAAGCAGGCAGCCTGGTTGGCGGCTACACGTTGATTTCCCGGCTTGGTTCGGGTGCCATGGGCTCGGTATGGCGTGTGCGGGACGATGGCGGCCATCAATATGCGATGAAGATTTTGCGCGATTCCCTCTCCGACGACGATTCCCCGCAGCAGCAGCGCGACGAGTTGACCGCACGCGAGCGCCTGCGCAGGGAGGCGATGGCGTTGCAGAAGGTGCGGCATCCGGGCGTGTGCGGCATTGTGGATATGGAACTTGACGACGCGTTGGCTTTTATTGTGACCGAGTTGATCGAAGGCAAGAATCTGCGTGAGGATGTGCGCGTCAATGGCCGATATGTGGGCGACGATTTGGAACGGCTGGCACGCAAGCTGATTGAGGCGGTGCGTGCCGTGCATGCGGCCGGCATCGTGCACCGCGATATCAAGCCGACGAATGTGATGGTGTCGAGCACCGGCCCGGTATTGGTGGATTTCGGCATCGCTATGGGCGAAGGCGAAAGCCATGTGACGCGTACCGGTCTGGTGATGGGCACGCCGGGGTTCATCGCGCCGGAAATCATTGATGGCGCGGAATCGGATGAAATGACCGATTGGTGGTCGGTGGCGAGCGTATTGGCGTTCGCCGCTACGGGTGAGCCGGTGTTCGGCACGAAGCCGATGATGACCGTGTTGGAACGTGCGGCGGCAGGCAGCGCCAATCTTGCGGGACTTCCTGCGGGCACGATGGCCGCGTTCCGTTCGGCGCTTAATCCGGATCGGACGAAGCGGTGCACGCCGGACGATTTGCTGCAGGCAATCGCCGTGGATGCGTTGAATCCGCAGGCGTGGGTTGCGGCCGACAATGGTGGCGCAGCGGATGGCGATACGGAGGCGATGCCCCCTTTTGTTGAATCGCCCGACAATCCGCGCACGTTGTGGCGATTGCAGGACGACATAACCGGCGAAAACGCCATCGGCACGCGCACGATGCCAAGGCTCAGCGAAGCAACGCAGGCGATCGGGCAGCCCGATGTGAGCGCAACTCAAGTAATCGGGAAACAAGTGACCAGCCAATCCGACGCGAGCGCAACGCAGGTGATCGCACCTGTTGACGATGCCGAGACCAGCGTGCTTTCCGACGCACTTCCCAACGTGGACAGCACGCGCACGATGCCGCAATCGCAAGGCACGCGGGCGATGCCGACAGGCACGCAGGTAATGCCGCAATCCATGCCGTCAACACAAATGCTGCCGGCCCAGAACGCATGGAATCCAGCGGAAGCGCCGACGCAAGTCGACCCGACCATCAAACCCGCGTTGCAACGCATCGCCATGCGGCAGCCACCGTCCGTCATACCGCAGGCCACGGTGGCCGCGGCGCAGCAATCGCCCGCAATGTCATTCCCGCCGGTATCCGGTATGGATGGGCCGAACGTTGCGGAAGCACCCAATCCCGCCGATGTGAAGCGTGGCGCGATGTTGGGCCGGGGCATGCTCCCCTGCGCGCTGATGGCGATTCCCGTGGCCGTCTGCGGACTGTTCTCACTGTGGACGGCGATGGCAGCCGCGTTGCTGTTCGCCTGTGCGCTGGCCACCATCGGATTCAACACGGAGGCGCAGCTCGAGCGCGAAGGCAAACGTGGCGGCGAGAAGAAAAGTTCCGACTGGCTGCTGCGATTGGCGGGACTGCCCTGGCACATCGTGAAGGGCTTCGGCGTCGCCATCGTGCGGACGCTGATCATGTTGGCCGTGGCCGCGCTGGGTTTGTCGCTCACCACGGTCGTGCTGCAGCTTCCGTATGCCGTGATGGATACGTGGATATTTGGATTGACGATTCCGATGCCGACGCTGCTTGGCGGTCCGCTTTCCGAAAGCGGGCTGGCGCAGGCTGCGTTCTGCGCGATCGGCTGGCTTGTGGCCGTGGCCGCTCCGGGCGCGATCGTACTGCGATTGGGCAGCGGCGCACTGCGTAAACAGCCGTATCTGCGCCACTTGAGCGAGCTGCCGACGCAATCGCAAGGCAATACGGAATTCCCGGCGAATCGATAGCAAGGCATCGCTAGTATGGTGCCCAGCATAACAACGTGAGGTCGAAAGGAATATCGATGGCCCAGAACAGCAAGGATGCGCAGAAGCGTACCAGCCGCGCCGAGCGTAGGGCCGCTGAGGCCGCGGCGATGAAGGCGCGCGCCGAGCAGATGGAGAAGGAACGCAAGCAGCAGACGATCATCGGCGGCATCGTGGTGGCGGTGCTGGTGATTCTGGTGGCGATCGGCGCGTTCACCGTGTACCACAACATGCATAAGAAGGCCGAAACGAAGGCTTCCACCGAAACCGTGCAGGAAGCGTACACGGCGTTGCAGAAAGTGAAGAACACTCCGAAGCTCGTCGATAAGAAGGGCGGCCTGCTGATTTCCAAGAACGGCTACGGCAAGGCTGTGGAGGGCGCGCCGACCGTCGAGCTCTACATGGATTTCCTGTGCCCGGGCTGCGGCAACCTGCACCGCCAGTTGGACGCCGACCTGCAGAAGATGGTCGATGCCGGCCAGATCAATCTGGACCTGCATTTCATGGCGTTCATGGACCGTTGGTCCACCGACGAGTATTCCAGTCGCGCGGCGAACGCGGCCATCTACCTGGCCGAGCATGACAGCGACCCGAACCATCTGATCTCCTTCCTGGAGAAGGTCTACGCCGAGGATTTCCAGCCGGAGGAAGGCTCCGCATACAAGTCGGTGAGCGACGCCAAGATCAAGGAGCAGATGATCGCCGCGGGTGTTTCCAAGGATGTTGCGGACAAGCGTTTGGCCGCGATTATCAGGAATGGCTTGATGCGATCGACACTTACACGCCGAAGCGTTCCGAACTGTGGCATCAGTCCGGCAGCTACAAGGGCAGCATGACCACGCCGACCGTGATCATCAACGGCAAGTATTGGGATATGGACCAGCTGACCACCGCCCAGACGACGGTTAAGGACGGTCTGTTGGAATCGATCGGCCTGAAGGACAGCGAAGTCGGCGTTGCCGGCAAGATGCCGTCCATCGGAGCCAAGAAGGGGCCGATTTCCGTCACCACGGGCGAATAACCCCTTACGGGCAGCCGGCGCGTCTCAACCCGCAATGCTAAGTTGACTGCGGTGGAAGCGCTGGTTATGCTATTCATCGTTCCTCTGTTGTTTTCATAGCAAAAGAGGACATGCCTCCTTAGCTCAGATGGCCAGAGCGGCCGCCTTGTAAGCGGCAGGTCGTCGGTTCGATCCCGACAGGAGGCTCGAACCGTATGACGGGCTTGGACCTCTTACCATGGGTAAGTGCTCCAGAAGTCTTCCCCCAACTTGAGACTTCTGGCAAAGCGGACGAGACGTCCCCCAACCTGTCTCGTCCGACCGGGGGCAGGACATCCCCTTCTCTCCTGCCCCCTTTTTATTTTTCGCTTTTCGCACCTGCTTTCAAAAATGTGGCGGTATGGATAAAACCATCGGAAAGCACGGCGACCGTTCCAGCTGAGCCGTTACAATAACGGCGTTGTAGGCAGCGCTGAAAAGAGGATAAATGACGAGAAGGTGGACCCCTCGGAGATTCGTGACGCTTCGTCGTGTCCGCGTCATGGCATGCGTGGCCTCATTGACTTTGACTTCGGCGTTGGCGTTTGGTGTGGGCGCGCGCAAATCCGTGGCGTTGACCGTCAATGGGGAGACCACCACGGTGACCACATATGCGATGAGCGTGGACCGTCTGCTGCAGGAGCAGGGCGTGAAAGTCAAAACGCACGACCTGGTGGAATCGACCAGCCCGACCAGCATGCTGAAGAACCATGATGTGGTGAACGTGCAGAGCGCATACCAGACCACCATCACCATCGACGGCCAGGAAGTGCCGTTCTGGACGGTCGCGTCCAGCGCCGAGCAGTTGCTGGACTTCTTCAACCAAAACGAAACCGAAGCGGCGAAAATCACCGTCAATATCAGCAACGTCTACAACAAGCTCACCGGCGGTCTCATCATCAACCAGAAGGGGCCCGTCACCGTCATCGCGGACGGGAAAAGCTCGGTGGCGCCGAACGGCAAGCTGCCCGCTGCTCCATTCTTGACGCCAAAGGCATCACGTTGGCAAGGAGGATCGCGTCAGCTCGAAAAGGACGGCAAAAAGACCATTCTGCGCGTCCGCCGCGTGACCCACGGCGAGGAAACACGTACGAAGGAAGTGCCGTTCGGCACGCAGACCATCATCGACCCGAACCTGCAGCCGGGCGAAGTCACGATACGGCAGGAAGGCGAAAACGGCGAAATCCAGCAGACGTACGCCGTCACCTACGTGGATGGCGTGAAGGAAAGCGAGACGCTGACCGAAGAGAAGACCACGAAAATCGCCATCGACAAAGTCATTGCGGTCGGACCGGAAAAAACTACGGACGATACCGACAAGTCCGACAAATCCGACAACAGCGGCAACGGCAACAGCAACGGCGATAACGGCGATTCCGGCAAGACGGACGACGGCAAGAACGATTCGGGTAAGAACGACTCGAATAAGTCCGATTCGAATAAGTCCGATTCCGACAAAACCGATTCGAACAAGTCGGATTCCTCGGATAAGAACAATTCGAACAACAACTCGAATAACAATTCCAACAACACCGAGAAGGACGATCCGGCACCGACCCCCACACCAACCCCTGCACCGCAGCCGACTCCCGCACCCCAGCCCAAACCGCAGCCCACGCCGCAGCCGAGCAATCCTTCCGCAGGCTGCCGCTTGTACCATCCTTCCGCGGCACAGGCACAGGCCTACGCTTCCGGCGCGGCGGCGCAGCGCGGCTGGACCGGCCAGAACTGGACGGATCTGGTCAAACTCTGGAATCGCGAATCCGGATGGAGCTGGAGCGCGGAAAACGTGTATTCGGGCGCATACGGTATTCCACAAGCGTTGCCGGGCAGCAAAATGGCCACGTTCGGCGCGAATTGGAAGGACGATGCCGCCGTGCAGATCGACTGGGGTCTGAGCTACATCGCACAGCGGTACGGCAGCCCGTCCGCGGCGTGGCAGCACTCCGAACAGACCGGATGGTACTGATCCGGCTAATCGCCAACGATTTTCGTACCGGCATGAACGGATAATGAGGGAATGACAGAAGAGGGAATGACGGAAAACGTGAACGAGCATACGCAGGGCCATTTGCTGGGGGCGGCCGACATCCGACGCATCGCCGCCGACGCGGGTATCAGCCCGACGAAGAAATTCGGGCAGAATTTCGTGATTGATCCGGGAACCGTGCGTCGCATCGTGCGCGAGGCCGGCGTGACCGCCGACGACCATGTGCTGGAAGTCGGTCCCGGACTGGGTTCGCTGACGCTGGCGATTCTGGAAACCGGCGCCACGATGACGGCTGTGGAAATCGACCCGCCGGTCGCCGAACGCCTGCCGAAAACCATCGCCGAATTCATGCCGGACGCCGTGGACCGCTTCCGTGTGGTCAACCGCGACGCACTCACCGTCAATCCGGAGAATCTGCCCGATTTCAAGGATGACGATTCCTTCACGCTGGTGGCCAATCTGCCGTACAACGTGGCCACGCCGATTCTGCTCACCCTGTTGGAACGTTTCGACAATCTGGGCACCTTCCTGGTGATGGTGCAGAAGGAAGTGGCGGACCGTTTGAGCGAGAAGCCCGGTTCGAAGATCTACGGCACGCCGAGCGTGAAGCTCGCATGGTACGGCACCGCGGAACGCGTGGGCGTCATCGGCCGCAACGTGTTCTGGCCGGCCCCGAACGTCGATTCCGCGCTGGTGCTGTTCAAGCGCTACCCGGGCGGTCACGCCCCCGCCGCGGACAATGCGGACGGTTCCGTGGTGGATCGCGAAACCGTGTTCCGTTTGATCGACGCGGCTTTCGGGCAGCGCCGCAAGACCCTGCACGCCGCATTGAAGAAAATCGTGCCGTCCGAAGCGTTCGAGAAGGCCGGCATCGACCCGACCCGTCGTGGCGAGACGCTCACCATCGACGAATTCGTGGCGTTGGCACGCGCGTTGGATGAGGTGTTCGCGTCATGAGCACCATTGATTCGCCCGCCATCGGAACGGCCACCATCAACGCCGTGAGCGTGGACTGCCCGGCGAAAACGAATCTGACCCTGCATGTGGGCCCGTCGCATGCCGAATGGGGCGGCCGTCATGAACTCGACACCATCTATTGCGCGGTCGGCGTATACGACACCGTCACCGCCACGCGCAAAGCGCCGGGAAGCGGCTTCTCGCTGAATCTCGAGGGCGCGTATCTGGCGACCTGGCCTCTTCCGGCAGCGATATGCGCCGCAACCATGCCGTGCTGGCATTGTTCGCCATGGCCGAAGCGAGCGGCCATGAGCCGGACGTGGCGTTGAACATCGACAAGCGCATCCCCGTCGGCGCGGGCATGGCCGGCGGTTCCGCCGATGCGGCGGCGACGATTCTGGCATTGAACACGTTGTGGGATCTCGATTGGCCGATCGAACGCCTGCAGGAAGTCGCGGCCACGCTGGGCGCGGACATGCCGTTCTGTCTGACCGGCGGTTACGCGCGCGGCACCGGTTTCGGCGAACGCATCGAACAGCTTGATGACGATGGCGATATCGTACGCGATCTTACGGAACGTGGGTTTACCGGCCATCTGCTGGTCGGCGCATACCGTGCGGAACTGCGCACGCCGGAAGTGTATGCCACATTCGATCAGATCGGTGCCGGCGATGGCGATGAGAACCACCTGCAGAAGGCGGCGGTCTCCCTGCATCCGCGTAGCGGACAGGCGATCGAGGAAGCCTTGCGTGCGGGAGCCAGCCAGGCGTTCGTCTCCGGTTCCGGCCCATCCGTCATCGCGTTCGTGCCGACGGAGGATGCGGCGGACGCCGTGCAGCGGGCATGGCAGGACAGCCGTTGCGTCGATCGCATCATCGCCACGAACGCCCCAGCCCGACCGATTGTGCATATCACCGCATGACACATATCACCGCATGACAGTAAAGTTGATGGCAATTGGTTTGTTCAAAAGGAATTCGTAAATGACCCAGGCTAACGACGAGCGCGCCGCGCGCAAAGAGTACATTCGCCGCCGTCAGAAGACGGTGTTCAGCATCGTCGGAGCCGTCATGGTGGTCGCCATGGTGGTGTCCCTGCTGTTCTTTTTCCATGTCGGAGGCCTGGGCAACGTCAAGTCGGCCGCCGTACAGCCGAACTACGGCCAGCAGGCACCGTGCCCCATCAAGGAAGCCGACGGCAACAAGGCCAAGTATGTGGAGAATCGCAACATCACGCTGCGTGTGCTCAACGGCACGAAGTTCTCCGGCTTCGCCAAGGCGGTGAGCGACGCGTTGCAGAACCGCGAGTTCAACCCCCAGACGCCGGACAACTACACCAAGAAGGTGGATCGCACGATGATCGTCTTCGGCAAGAACGGCGTGAATCAGGCGTACACCGTGGCAAGCAATTTCACCGACGCCATGCTGGTTATGGACGACCGTCAGGACCAGCTGATCGACGTCATCGTGGGCGCCACATTCGACAATCTGCAGGATACGAAGAAGGTTCCCGCCGCAGGCAAGGCGATCACCGGCATCCAGGCTGCGTCGCGGTGGACAAGATGACCGACCTGCCCAAGGCGCCCGAACATGATGCGGTGAATCCGCAAAGCTGACCGCCAATCGAAATCGATATAGGCAATATGAAAAAACCCGCGCTCCCCCAATCGGGAACGCGGGTTTTCGTATTCGAGCTGTTCCAAGCACACTGTTCCATGCATGCGGCGAAACCACCGCATGTCAATCGCTATTCGCCCTGCTCCTTGTACCAGCGTTCCAGCTCGGCAACGGCCACGTCACGCTCCACCGGACCGTTATCGAGGCGGTATTCCAGCATGTGCTTGTACGCCTTGCCGACCATCGGGCCTGGTTCGATGCTTAGCAACTGCATGATCTCGTCGCCGTTGAGGTCAGGACGGATCGCGTCGAAGTCTTCCTTTTCTTTCAGGTCGCGCACACGCTGTTCCATCTCGTCCATGGCCGCCGAGAACATCATGGCCTTGCGCTTGTTCTGCGTGGTCGTGTCGGCGCGCGTAAGGCGGTTCAGACGCTCGTACAGCGGGCCAGCGTCCTTGACGTAGCGGCGGACCGCGGAATCCGTCCACGGCTCCTCCACGTAGCCGTGGAAGCGCAGATGCAGGTTGACCAGCTCGCTGACGTCCTCGACCATGTGGTGGTCGAAATGCAGTGCCTTCAAACGCTTGCGCGTCATCTTCGCGCCGACGGCGTCATGACGGTGGAAGCTCACCTTGCCGCCCGCTTCGAAACGACGGGTCTTCGGCTTGCCGATGTCGTGCAGCAGAGCCGCCAGACGCAGCGTCAGGTCCGGGGCCGGCACCGGACCGTCGGGACCGGTTTCGAGGGCGACGGCGCGTTCGATGACGATCATGGTGTGTTCGAACACGTCCTTATGGCGATGGTGCTCGTCGATTTCCAGCTGCAGCGCGGGAATTTCCGGCAGCACGATGTCGGCAAGACCGGAATCGACCAACGCTTCGATGCCGGCGCGCGGGCGATCGGACAGCAGCAGCTTGACCAGTTCGTCGCGCACACGTTCGGCGGAGACGATTTCGATGCGATCGACCATGTCGGACAGCGCTTCGGCGGTTTCCGGCTCGATGCGGAAGCCGAGCTGCGCCACGAAACGCACGGCGCGCATCATGCGCAACGGATCGTCGTCGAACGACTGCCGCGGATCGACGGGGGTACGCAGCACGCCTTTGGCCAAATCGTTCGCACCGCCGAACGGATCGACGAATTCGAGTTCCGGAACACGCAACGCCATCGCGTTGACGGTGAAATCGCGGCGGGAAAGATCGCCTTCCAGCGTGTCGCCGTAATTGACTTCCGGCTTGCGCGAGTCGGGGTCGTACGTGTCGGAACGGTAGGTGGTCACCTCCACTTTCACCTCGGTGCCGTCCTCACGCCTGCGCATCGCGCCGAGCGTGCCGAATTTGCGGCCCATATCCCAGAAGCCATCATGCCCAAAACGGCGCAGAATATGCTCAAACTGCTCGGGACGCGCCGATGTGCAGAAATCCAAATCATGCGATTTGCGATGCAGCAGCAGGTCGCGGACAGGACCCCCGACCAGTGCCAGTTCGTAGCCTTCCGCAGCAAACATACGTCCTAATTCAATGGCCTCTGGCCACACTTCGAAGTTCACGCCATACCTTTCAGCACCACAAGTTTTTCGTTTACCAGCATACCGTTACCCCACCTGCACACAGAATTGAGTATGGTTGGAATCATGATTACGCCCGCAGACCTTGCACGCATGCTTGCCCATGCTGCGGACGACCATGCCCAAAATCCGCTGGAACCGGACGAACTGCTGTACACATCGCAGTCGGTTTCGCTGCAGCAGCTGCAACAACTACAGCAATTGCAGCAGCGCACGATCATCACGCCGAGCGCGCCTACGCCGGCGATGATGCCGCGCCGGCGCACCGCGGATGGTCCGACCACGTTCGCATCGCTTGACGCGCAGGAGCTGCCGGTGGTGCGCGAGTATTCGGCGGGCGGGCTGGTGTTCGACGACAAGGGTCGCGTGGCGATCATCGCACGTCATTCACGCAGCGGGCATTTGGAATGGTGCCTGCCGAAGGGACATATCGAAAAAGGCGAAACGCCGCAGCAGACGGCCGTGCGCGAAGTGCATGAGGAAACCGGCATTCTGGGCGAGGTGGTCGATTCCATCGCCACCATCGACTATTGGTTCACCGGTACCAGCCAACGCGTGCACAAGCTGGTGCACCACTTCGCGTTGCGGCAGATCGGCGGCGAGCTGACCGTCGAAGGCGATCCCGACCATGAGCCGAAGACGCCATTTGGGTGGATTTTGCTGATTTGGACGATGTGCTGAGCTATCCGAACGAACGGAAGATAGCATGGTTGTACGCAAGGAAACTCAACAGACAGGCGTAATAGTGAATCAATCCGCACAACGGCACGTTTCGCGTGGCCTTCGCGCGTTATCATCCATCCTCGCCATGGTATTGACCATGGCGTTGATGTTGTTATACGCACCCACGCCATCGGCAAGGGCCATGGAATCGACCACATCGGCGGAGTCGACGGACGGTATGTTGTCCATCAACTCTTCCACGGCCGTATTGACGGACACCTCCGGATACCATCTGAACGCCACGGTGACCAACACGACCGGACAAGAGATTCCCGCGGGAACGCTGACGCTGGCCATGAACGCCTTCTACACGTTCGTTTCGCGCAACGACATCCAGGATTGGTCTGAAGGCAACGGGCGAATCCCCACCCCGCAATCCATGGGACAGGCCGATGTGCCCGCGTTGCAGCCGGGAGCCAGCGCCAACGTGAGCATCGACGCGGACGCCCATCAGGAATCGCTCGCGGCCATCAACTCTTGGGGGCCGAAGCCGGTGCTGCTGAGCTATTCCGCCAACGGAACCCCCCTTGCTCAATCGCATACGTTCGTGACGCGCACCGGCGCGGGACTCCACACGCCCAGCACGCCGGCGCTGCACATCACCGTCGCCCAGCCGCTGGCCGCCAACGGGTGGACCACCGACAGCAAGCTGCTTGGACAGCTGGTCGATGAAGGGGGTATTTCCTCCTCGAAACTGGCGAAAATCGCCATGCCCAGCAAGGATGACGACGCACGGCTCAAATCGTTGCAGCAGACCTTCGCCAAGCACGACATGCTGCAGGTCGTAGGAGATCCGACCTACCTGCAGGCGATGGCGATGCCAACGCGGGTCGACGGCATCACCCAGCCCGCATTGTTCGACATAACCGCCTACAGCGCCATGAACAACGCTCCGGCCTACAGCGCAGCCGGTATCAACGACCGTCAATGGTCCGCAGCCAAAGCCCGGAAAACCTATCAATCGGCATTGGGTGACAGCAACGCGGACATCACCGCATACGCGTGGCAGGGCAACGGCAATTGGACCCTACAAGCGTTGACGAAGGCCCGCCAGCAGGGGTACGGCACCGTCATCGCCACGCATGACTTCGAAGAGGACGATGCGGCTACCGTACGTACCGGCAAGACGGTGGTCTCCACCGACGCCGGGGACGTCACCGTGCTTTCCGCGCAGAATGTGCTTTCCGGCCTGGCCCAAGGCAAGGCGACCAGTGACGATGCCAACGCCGACAGCGAGGGAACCACGGCCGGCAGATTGGCGCGATTCGTCGCGCAAAGCGCGTTCTACCAGATGGAACAGCCTTATGCGGAACGCAACCTGCTGGTCTGTCTGAACGAGGATTCCGACCCCAGTGTTGTGGACGCGCTGATGAGCGACATCGAGCAGTCGCCGTGGCTGAACCTCACTGACCTTGCCACGTTGAAGGATGCCGACATCTCCGAAGATGCGGCCAGCATGTCAACCGATCTTCCCCAAACGGACGGCCTTACCGATGGCATGCGCAGCGACGTCCAGCAGACTCTGAGCGCGCTGGCGAACTCATCGAGCAACATCAAACGTTTCAATACGTCGATCCTCGTCAAGCCGAACGGAAAAGACGAATCCGACGTCAACACCTGGAGCAGGCAGCTGACGAACGCCCACACCATCATGGCCCTGCACGCGTTGGGCGGCGAAAGCCCTTCCAGAAGCACGATGGCGGAAGGCGCGAACCAGCTCGCGGCCCTGCTGATCAACGGTGTGGCGATCACGCCGACGGAAAGCGTGAACGTGGTCAGCGAAACCGCGAAAATGCCGGTGACCATCAGCAACAGCCACCCGTACCCGGTAAAGGTGAAAGTCTCGTCGCTGACCGATTCCATGCAGATCGTCACGTCCCGATTCGACACCGTGCAGGTGCCGCCCCACGGCGAGGCACAGGTGGCGTTCACCATCCGTGTGTCCACGTCCGGCACCGCCAACGCCACCATCAGCCTGTTCGACAGGAATGGTGCAGCGTTTGGAGCCACGCAGGTCACCCACATCACCAGCGCGCTGCAGATCAGCGACAAGAGCGGTTTCGTCATCATCGGCTTCGCCGTGCTCTTGGGCGCTGTGGGACTGTGGCGTCAATTCAACCGTAAGAAGGATCCCGACGAATGAGTTCTTCCGTTGGCCGTAACTCACTGATCATGGCCTCCGGTACCGCCGCTTCGCGCGTGACCGGCCAAATCCGCACCATCCTGCTTGCCTGGGCCTTGGGCACCACCGGCTATGCCGCCAACGCCTACCAGGCCGGTTCGATGATTCCGCAGGTCATCTACACACTGGTTTCCGGCGGCATCTTCAACGCGGTGCTTGTGCCGCAGATCGTGCGCACGCTGAAATCGAAGGACGCCGAAACCAAGCTCAACAAGCTCATCACCCTTGCCATCACCCTGTTGTTGGGTGTGACGCTGCTCATGGCCGTTGCCACGCCGTTGTTGACCAAACTGTATGTCAACGGCAGCGCCGAAACCATGGCCCTCGCCACCTCCTTCACCTTGTGGTGCATGCCCCAGATCTTCTTCTACGGCCTGTATACGGTGATCGGGCAGATTCTCGCGGCGAAGGACCATTTCGTCACGTATGCGTGGAGCTCGGTCGGCGCGAACATCATCAGCTGCATCGGTTTCGGCGCGTTCATCGCGATGTTCGGCAGAGCCACGGAACGTCCGCTGGACTTCTGGACGCCGACGAAAATCGCGCTGACCGCCGGCACTTGGACGCTTGGCGTGGCGTTTCAGGCGCTGGTGCTGTTCATTCCTTTGACGAGAATCGGCCTGAAATACCGTCCGAAATTCGGCGTTCACGGCATCGGACTGCGTTCGATGGGACCGGTCGCCGCGTGGAGCCTCGGCATCGTCGGCGTCGATCAGATCGTCAACATCATCGTCACCCGCGTGGCCACCAGCGCGCCGTTCAAGGTTCGGAACAGCTGCATATGAGCCAGTTGGACGTGGCCGGCAACGCCTCGTATCAGAATGCGTACACCATCTACATGCTGCCGTATTCGCTGATCGCCGTGTCCATCGCCACCGCGATCTTCCCGAAAATATCGAAAGCCATCGCGGACCGCAATATCGACGAGGCACGCAAGGATCTGAGCTCGGCCCTGCGTAATCTCAATCTCATCATGTGCTTCTTCGCAGCGGCGTTCATCGTGCTTCCGTTGCCGATCATCCTCGCACTGCTGCCGTCCATCAGCGCGCGTGAAGCGCTGCTCATCAGCGCGCCGCTCGCCGCTTTGGGCATCGGCCTGCCGCTTTCCAGCTCGTATCTGGTCATCCAACGCACGTTCTACGCGTTCGAAGACGGCAAGCATCCGTTTATTTTCATGGCGATCACCATGACCATCCAGGGTGGCGTCATCATCGCGTCGACGTTCATTCTGCCGCCCACGCAGTGGATCACCGTCATCGGATTGGCGATTTCGGTGAGCTTCATCCTGCCGTATCCGCTGCTCACGCACATGCTCCGCTCCCGTTTCGACGGCGATGTGGACGACAAGCGCATCATCACCGCCTATGCGAAGGCGCTGGTGGCCACGATAGCCGCCTGCGTGATTGGCCTGCTGTGCCGCAACGGCGTCTACCGGCTGGTCGGAGCGCAGATCGGCCCCGACGACGGCACTATGAACTGGGGTCAGGCGGTTCTGTCCGCGATACTGCTCACCATCGTCATCGCCATCGTCTATCTGGCGTGCCTGTGGGCGCTGCGTGCCGAGGAGCTCACTTCGGTCGTGGGCAGCTCGCCGCCCGCATACCAGGGCTTGGCAACAAGCCTAAGTCTGGCGGAACGGCCAGCCCCAACGGTAAACTTGAGCAAAGTACCGCCGAAAACGGCGACCAAGAATAACAGCGTAGGTAGAACAATCGTTACAGAGTTGAAGGAAACCATGAAACCTCAACTGGGAGATACCATCAGCAACCGCTATGTGCTGGTTTCGCCATTGCGCGAGGAAACCGGCTTGCAGGTTTGGAAGGCAAGCGATCACGTGCTTGCCCGGGATTGCCAGCTTTTTATCGTCAACAACCGCAAGGCTTTGCAGGACGTCAATGCGACGGCCTCCATGCTGGCGATTTCCCACGACGCCCATTTCACGCAGGTGCTGCAGCTTCAGCACGTGGGCGAGGTGGCGTTGGTGATCACGCAGCTCGATGCCGGCATGTCGTTGAGCGAGTATCTCACGCAGTCCAGCAAGCCGCTGAGCTTCACCGCGATCCGTTCCATTCTTGGTGAGGTCGTCGAAGCCCTGCACGTGTTGCAGAAAGACAATCTCACGCATTTCTCGATCAGCACGGACACCGTGCGATTGACCCGCAACGGCATTGAAATCGCCGACGCGCCGGTAAGCATCATGCTGGCCGATACTTCGCGCGTGCAATCCGTGGAAAACCAGGAGCAGCTTGCGATTCGCCAGGTCGCTTCCCTGCTGTATTCCCTGCTGACGCGCACGCCGTCGACGCTGTCCACGAACTACCATCTTGACGCGATTTCACCGAACGTGCCGATGGAGTTCCGCGTGATTTGCAAGCGTGGTCTGGATCTCAAGGAGAAGGACGGTTTCCCGACCGTTCCGATGGCCACCATCGCCGAATTGGAGGCGTTGCTGGGCGACTACGAGCCGCTGGCGAAGCTTAACGGCCCCGATATTGCGTTACCGTCCGCGGATTCGGAATGCTCGATTGTGAACGTGCCCCTGCTGCAGATTCTCGAGCAGGATGCCATCGCCTTGCCCGATACGCTGGCTGAAACCGGAAGCATTCCGGAAATGACGTTCGAAGCGCCTGAACCACACACTGATTTCTCCGACAGCAAGGAAGCCTTGGCCAAGGGTATGGCCGCGACCGGCGGTGCCGTGAAATCGCTGTGGAACAACAGCCGCGAACTACTCAGCGAAGAGGACCTCGACGGATCCTCCGAAGATGTGGATTCGCCGTTCTCCTTCCCCATCCGTGTTTCCACGCCGTCGCCGCAGGGCGATTATCATACGGACGATTCGCAATTGGAGAAGACCGGTCGCATTCCGGTGATCGGACCTGACGGACGGGTCATCGAGCCGGGCGAGGAATCCGCACGCGCGTTGAAGGCGGAGCAGGAAGCGATCGACGCGGCATATCAGAACGAAAACGGAGCCCCCGTTGCGGTGCCGCCGAGCTTTGCCCCTAAAGCCTCTTCCTCCAGTCCGGCCGAGGTCGCCAATGCCAAATTGTTCGGCAAGCTCACCACCAAGGTCGTGGCCATTGTGGTCGCGTTCATTGTGGTGGCCGTCGCATTGGGATTCGCCATTCATGGTTTGACCAAGAAGCCGGATGACGGCATCACCAATACGAATTCCAACAATCCGTGGCCGGAAATGAACCTTGACGACGTGCCTTTCGGCGATAATGGCGATTCCGGCAATGGCAGCAGCTCCGCCAGCGATGCAAACAACGATTCCAACGGCTCCGACAGCTCCGACAACGGCAGCTCCGATTCCAGCAAGCCGAAGAAAACCACGAAGAAGAGCCATTCCGCCAAGAAGGATGTCGACAAGGTGGTGACTTCGGATAAGAAGGTGCGGAAGGTTCCGGAACCGAAGATGCCGGAGAACACGACTCCGTATGAGATCGACAACCGCCAGTTCCTGTCCAATCCGGACGGACAACAGGGTTACGGTTATTACCTCCACCTCAGCCAGCCCCAGAAGGCGTATCGCATGGTCATCAAGATCCGTTCTTCCGGCGGCCAGGGCTACATTCGCGTGAACGCCAAGTCCAGCCCGAACCAGGGTGAACAGGTCGCCCAGTTCGAGTTCGACGCCAGCGGCACCACCGAAATCAAGTTCAACAAGGCCGTGGAGACCCAGGACATCCTCTTGTGGGTGCCATTCGACAGCCTTCCCGGCAACCAGCTGTACATCGATTCGGTGCAGATTTTCTGACGCATCGGCAGACAAGGAGGGTGTGCGGATTGTTCCGCACACCCTCTTTTGTTTCACGTGAACAACGTGACGGATAGCTTACTTTTTTGAACGCTTTTTTGAACGCCATCTGCAAAACCGCCCGCAACCGTCGTGGAAACTGCATTACAGTAGCAACCATGAGTGATATGCGTGATGTGGTGATTATCGGTTCCGGCCCGGCTGGCTATACTGCCGCGATCTATCTTGGCCGCGCCGGCTTCGAGCCGCTGGTCGTCGCCGGCGCGCTGACGCCCGGCGGCCAGTTGGTCAACACCACCGAAGTGGAGAATTTCCCAGGCTTTCCCGATGGCATCATGGGTCCGGATCTGATGGACAATATGCGCAAGCAGGCGGAACGGTTCGGCACGCATATCGTTTGGGACGATGTTGTTTCGGTTGCTTCGAATGCCGATTCCGGCATCAAAACCGTCACCCTTGACGGCGGCGACGTGTACGACGCACGCGCGCTGGTCATCGCAACAGGCTCAAACTATCGTAAGCTGGGCGTGCCAGGCGAGACGGAATACGCAGGCAAAGGTGTCTCCTACTGCGCCACCTGCGATGGTTTCTTCTTCCGCAACAAGCCGATTGTGGTGGTCGGCGGCGGCGACAGCGCGTTCGAAGAAGCTGATTTCCTGTCCCGTTTCGGCTCGTCCGTCACCCTTATTCATAGGCGTTCCACGTTCCGTGCTTCCCGCATCATGGTGGAGCGTGCGCAACGCAATCCGAAAATCGATTTCATGCTTGACGCTGTGGTGCAGGAGATTCGCGGCGACGAGAACGGCGTACAGGAGGTGGAGGTGCGCAACACCGCCACCGAAAAGACCTCTGTAATCCCCGCTAACGGCGTTTTCATGGCGATTGGGCACACTCCTGCCACTGCTTTTCTTAACGGGCTTGTAGACGTCGATTCCGCCGGTTATATCACGGTCGATGGCGCCAGCACGCGTACCAGCGAACCCGGCGTTTTCGCCGCGGGAGACTGCGTGGATAGCGTCTATCGGCAGGCCATCAGCGCGGCGGGCATGGGGTGTCGCGCCGCGCTGGACGCGCAGGCTTATCTCGATTCGCTCAAGTAAGGCTCAAATCGTTCAAATCATTATCGCTCGCCGAGCTCGATTGGCTCGGTTCGTTCAGCTCTGCTGCTGCATAAGCAGGTCGACGATGCGTTTCATATCGTCTTCCGATTTGAACACGATTTCGATTCGCCCGTGCTTCTTCGATCCCTTGATGGAGACCTTGGTGCCGAAACGCTGCTCCAGACCAACCTGAACGGGGGTACCAGCCACGGATTGAGCTTGCTGCCTTCGGCTTCTTGGGCTGGTCGCTTTCGGCGGCCTTCATCGACACGATTTCCTCGGTGCTGCGTACGGACAGTCCCTCGGCGATGATGCGCGTGGCCAGCTGTTCCATATCCGCTTCCGTCGCAGTCCCAGCAGCGCACGCGCGTGGCCCGCGGACAGCAGTCCGGATGCGACCTTCTTTTGCACGGCGGCCGGCAGGTTGAGCAATCGCAAGGTGTTGGCGATTTGCGGACGGGATTTCGACACCGACTTGGACAGTTGGGCCTGCGTCAGGCCGAAATCGTCGATCATCTGCTGGTAGGCAGCCGCCTCTTCCAGTGGATTCAGCGCGACGCGATGCAGGTTTTCCAGCAGTGCGTCACGTAGCATGTCGTCATCGGCGGTGGTTTTGACGATGGCCGGAATCGTTTTCAGGCCGGCGATCTGCGATGCGCGCCAACGACGTTCGCCCATGATGAGCTCGTACATGCTATCCATGCGCCCGTCGAACATGTTGTGCGGTTCGGCCGGTTTGGCTGCGGCTTCCCTGCGGGCGGCTTCGATTTGCGATTGCGGACGCTTGCGTACGACGATTGGCTGCAGTACGCCGACTTCCTTGATGGATTCGGCTAGCTCGCGCAGGTCGTCTTCATCGAAAATGGTACGTGGCTGATGCAGATTGGGACCGACGTCGCTCAAACGCAGTTCAACCAGATATCCACCCTGCACGGGAAGCAGTTCCGGTTCGTCCTTCTTATGTTCGGTCGGCGTGGTTTCACGTGAAACACTCCCCTGCTGCTCGCCCTGTTCGGAAGCTGGCTGAGCGGTGGAGCCGAAGAACATGTCCGCGGGATGCGCGCTTTCGTTCAACGAAATCGACGGCATGCTGGCACGACGATGCTGGTTTTTCTTGGTTGTTCACGTGAAACAGCATGCTTCATCCCCTGCACGGCGTTCACCGATGCCTGTGCGGTAGCGGACGCGCTCTTGGATTCCACATGCCCATCAGTCTTGGAAGCCTTGACCTCCTTGGCGGCAGCGGCAGGCGCCGCATGCTCCTGATGCTGCGGCTCCCCCGGAAGAGAAGGAAACAGTGCGCCAAGACCTTTACCCAAACGCGACTTAGTTGCCATGATCAGTTCTCATTCCTTCTTGCATCGATTGCCTGCAGCACCGTATCGGAACGACGCGAAAGTTCCAGCGCGGCTTCGCAGTACGCGATCGCACCCATGCCCTTGGGGTCGTATGCGATCACGCTTTGGTTGAAGCTTGGCGCTTCGGAAATCTTCACCGTGCGCGGAATGGTGGTGTCGAGCACGATTGTCGGATAGTGCTTCTTCACTTCCCCATGCACTTCGCGGCTCAGCAGCGTGCGCTTGTCGTACATGGTGATGAGCATCGTGGAGACCAGCAGCGACGGATTGTAATGTTCCTGCACCAGTCCGATGGTGTTGATGAGCTGGCCCAAACCTTCCAAGGCGTAATACTCGGCCTGAATCGGAATCAGCATTTCGTGCACGGCGCACATGGCGTTGATCACCAGCAGACCCAGGCTCGGCGGGCAGTCGATGATCACGTAATCGTAATGCTCTTCGCTGGTGGCGAGGAACTCGTCCACCGCGTTCTTCAGCAGCGAGTTGCGGTCCGCCATGTCGGCGACCTCAAGTTCGGCGCCACTCAAATCGATGGATGCGGGGACCACGTCGAGGTTGTCGAAATCAGGGCACGTGCACTTGACTTCCGCGATGCGCTTGCGTCCTTCGATGACGTCATACACCGAAGGCTGACCGGAGGCGTGCGGGGCACCCAATGCCGTGGAGGCGTTGCCCTGCGGATCCATATCAATAAGCAGGACCTTGCATCCGAAACGGGCCAAGGCCGCGGACAGGTTCACCGCGGATGTGGTTTTGCCGACGCCACCTTTCTGGTTGGCGACTGCGATCAGGCGCGTTTGGGCCGGCTTCGGGCAGACCGCATGCTCCAATGCCTTGTATCGCGTCGATTCATCAGCGATTTGCGCGCCTACGGGGGATGTCGAGCCTTCGAAGATTCGCTTGATGGTTTCCGTGGCGGATTCCATCGACGTCAAATTGTCTGGTTCTTCAGGTCCAGTCATGAACTAGCCTTCCTATACATATTCAACAATCAAGTTTCATCATTTGGGTGGACAGATTTTCACCTGTTCACGGCCATGTGCACCATTGTGAACAACGGTGGATAGTTGGTGGATAACTCATCCGACCTCCCAAAAGTTATCCACAGAACAATCGTTGCAATTCCAAGCTTCTTCAAGATGCTTCGTAACACATTTCCGCGATTGTGGATACTGTGGATAACTCACGCGATTTTGTGGATAACTTATCGCTTGTCCACCATCAGCACATGCGTCGATTCCAGACCCGGACCAACCTCGGCCTCCACCACGCGGGGATGGATACCGCCGTTTTTGGAGATCTCTTTGGTGGCCTTGACGATTTCCTCCTGCGCGGATCGTCCTTTCAGGCAACCAGCCGTCCGCCTTTGTCCAGCAACGGCAGCGTCCATCCGGATAGTTTGGTCATCGGCGCGACCGCACGGCAGGTCACCACGCAAACGGATGCCTGACCGGGATGGGATTCCCGTCGAGATCGACGGCATCCTCTCCCCTGCCTTCCGGCCACCGTTCGAACCGCGGACGGCTTCGATTACGGCGTTGGCTCGGGAGCGCACTATCGAGACATTGTCCAATCCCATTTCGTCAACGCACTCATGAAGCCATTCGATACGGCGTTCCATCGGTTCCACCAAGGTGAACTGGTGGTCCGGCAGGCAGGCGGCCGCCACGATACCGGGGAATCCTCCACCACTGCCGATATCCGCCACCGTCTTGAATTGCCTCTTGGCCGTTGCTTCACGGATGAACGGTACGATGGCCGCGGAGTTCAGAATATGCCGTTCCCAAATAATACCGACATCGCGTGGCCCTATCAGCCCGCGCGGCTCTCCTTCCGCAGCAAGTTTCACGTGAAACACCTTCAACTTGCCCAATGCATCGCCAAGCACTTCCTCAAGATCGGCGACCCATCCAATTCGTCATTCACATCACTCATGCACACCATCCTAATCTACAGGCATCAAAAAAGCGCCGCGAGAAACTCGCGACGCTTCATGTTTCACGTGAAACTATTTCAGGCTTCGTTGATCTCGTCGGCGTCATCGGCTGCGGAAGCCTTGACGTACACCGTGACGTAACGATGCGGTTCTTCGCCATGGGACCGAGACTTCATGCCTTCCTCGCGCACCACATCATGGATGATCTTGCGTTCGAAGGAGTTCATCGGCTTCAGGTCCACCGGCTCGCCAGTCTCGCGCGCCTCGTCGATGGCATCCAGCGCAAGGTCGTGCAGGCGCTGGCGCTTGCGCTTCAGATAGCCGTCCACGTCCACGATGAGGTGGGACCGCTCGCCGGTCTTCTGCTGTACGGCGAGTCGGGTGAGCTGCTGCAGGGCGTCCACGACTTCGCCGTTGCGTCCGATCAGATGTTTGATGTCGGTGTCGTCGTCGGCAACGATCTGCACGGTCGGACGGTTGTTGCGCACGCCCATTTCGATATCGCCCTCGTAGTCGACGATGTCAAGCAATCCTTCAAGGTAATCGGCAGCGATGTCAGCTTCGTCATTGAGCTGATCGATGGTTTTCTCAGCATCCTGCGCCATGGTGTTTTACTCCTTTGAGCGGGGTTCGTATTATTTCAAGTCTACTGAAAGTCTACTGATTGGGTTGTATCATATGGGCGATTCGCCCGATACAAAAGCGGTGTGTCCTGCGTTTCACGTGAAACACAGGACACACACTTGATGTTATTTCTTCTTCTTTTTGCGGCTTGGCTGCTGACGCTGGAAGCCGTTCTTTTCCTTCGCCTCCGCGGCCTTCTTGGCTTTCTGCAGCTCCTCCTCTTCGAGGGACGGCAGACCGGCTTGGCGCGGCGGGCGTTCTCGTGGGCGTGGTCGCGCTTTTCCTTCGCTTCGGCGGCCGGGGATCCCGGAGTCGGGAAGACATGGATCTGCCAGACGGAACGCAGCAGGTTGCAGATGTTGTTGGTCAGCCAGTACACCAGCACTGCGAACGGCATGGCGACGCCGGAGAAGATGTACATGATCGGGAACATCCACAGCATCATCTTCTGCATCATTTCAGTCTGCTTGTTCGCAGCGCTCTGGGCCATGTTGCGCTTCATGCTGTTGTACTGCATGAGCCACAGGCAGAAGCACATCAACGCCACGAAGATGCCGATGATGATCTTGCCGTGGATGTCGGCGGTGGTGAAGTTCTCGGCCACGTTCACGCCGAACACGTTGGTGGAGGTGAACTGCTTGGCGGTGGCGATGTCGAAGGCGCCGAGGCCGGAACCGTTCCTGAACTTGCCACGGGCGATGTATGGAATGGCCGACAGGGTGTAGAACATGCACATGAACACAGGACCTGCACGAACATAGGCAGCATCGATGTGCAGCCGCCCATCGGGTTCGCGTCATTGTCCTGGTAGAGCTTCATCATCTCGCGTTGCAAAGCCTCTTTGCTGGCGGGATCGTTCTTGCCCTTGTACTTGTTTTGGATGCGCTGCATCTTGGGCTGCAAAACGGCCATCTGGCCTGCATCTTGCGCATGCCCTTCATGGACTTGTAGAACAGCGGGAACACGCACGCCTGGACCACAATCACCAGGAACACGATGGACATGACCCACGAGAAACCGATCTCGTTCATGCCCAGCATCACCATGAATCGGTGGAATCCGGCCATAATCTGCGTCATGAGCCACTCGACGGGGTACAGGAGCTTGTACAGCCAGCCCCAGAAACCACTATCGAGGAGGAATTGATCTTGATTCATTACAGGCCATTCTCCTTATCGCCTATAGGTTCATCTACATCCAGAGGCGTGAGACGAGGCTCCTCGTGTGCCTTCGACCACGAACATCTGTAAAACAAGGAATAGAGCTGTGGAACGTCGTCGATTCCTCCACGGTTCCACTGGTTGCAACGAAGAAGGCGTAATAACGCAAGAAGACCACCTTTAAGGCAGCCAAATCGTTCAATCGCCTGAATCGCATAATTGGAGCAGCTGGGATAATACCGGCACCGAGGTGCGGTATGGGCGGAAATATGTTTCTGATACCAGCGGATGAGCCGCACCATCCAATTGCGATGATGCCCCTTGCTCATTGCCGGGAAGCGGTTTTACGTTTCACCGCTTCGAAACACGATGCCATCTGCTGCTCAAGCGACAGGAAATCGCACGTGCGGCACTTGGCTTGGCACGCAACACGATATCGCAGGATTCAGGTAATAGTGATTCGTACTTTCGTGCAAGCACACGGAAACGCCTTTTCACGGCGTTGCGCGTGACCGCGTTGCCAACAGCTTTGGAAACGGCCAAGCCGACACGGCGGCCTTGCACCGTCGCTGTATCGCCCGTTACGACATCGTCGTGCATCAGATAATGCACGACGATGTCTTCTCGCGATACCCTACGACGGCGTTTGAGCACCGCAACAAAATCGCGATGGCTTTTCAGCCGTTCCACCGCTCTATGCCACTAAAAAATCAGGCAGCGAGGGACTTGCGGCCCTTGGCGCGGCGACGGTTGATCAGAGCGCGGCCTGCGCGGGTGCGCATGCGCTGACGGAAACCGTGCTTCATGTGGCGACGGCGGTTGTTCGGCTGGAATGTCCTCTTCATAATTAATGCTCCCGGTGTTTTTAGCCATGCCAAGGCACGGCTCCTCATGAGTCAAGCTCTACTAAACTACTCTGACCCCTGAACAGATTGTCGCGTCGTCCATTTTTCTTCACATTTTCATGGGGATTCCCCGCATAAAACAATCCACATAATCGTTGCGATTCCGCCGAATTCCCCACAAAAGTTATCCACAAACTACAACAATGTTATTCACATTTCAATCTTTTCAACACGCATGCCGGTGGATAACTCGGGGAAAAGAGAGTACAAATATACAGTTGCACATCAGTGGTACGTCTGTCGAGAAAGGATTATCCGTGGCTGATAACACGACAACAGATCCTCTCGAGCAGGCTCGTGGGGTGTGGTCCGACGCTTTGGCCCTGCTGCACCAGAATCCGTCGCTGTCCGTACGCGACAAAAGCTGGCTGGAGAACGTCTATCCCGAAGGCATGTGGGGTCCGACCATCATGCTGTGCGTGCCAGTGAGGCGGCTCAGCAGGCTTTGCAGACCGAATTGAACAAGCCGTTGATGGAGGCGTTGCGCGAATCCGCCGAACAGGACATCTTCCCCGCCTTCAAAATCGTTGAAATGAAGCCGAAAACGGAGGAACAGCCGGAGGAAACCTATCCGCGCTTCTCCCCCGCGAAATCGCCGGCGAAATCCCCTGCGAACGAGACGATGCAAGGCCAGTTGCCGATTCCCGCGACGATGCCGCCGGAACAGGACCATTTCCAGAGCGGCCAGAACAGGCCGCTGCTCGACCCCGAAACGCATTTGAACAAGAACGCCACCTTCGACACCTTCGTGCCCGGCGATTCCAACCGTTTCGCACGTACCGTGGCGCTGGCCGTGGCGGAGGGCTCCGGCCATGATTTCAATCCGTTGTGTATCTACGGCGGCTCCGGCCTGGGCAAAACCCATTTGCTGAACGCCATCGGCAACTACGCGCTGGTCAAGGACCCCAATCTGAAGGTCCGCTACGTCACCAGTGAGGAATTCACCAACGAATTCATCGAGGCTCTGGCCGATACGAACCAAAGTTCCGGCCAGATCAAGGAATTCAACCGCCGCTACCGCGAGGTCGACGTGCTGCTCATCGACGATATCCAGTTCCTGAGCGGCAAGGACGCGACCCTTGAGCAGTTCTTCCACACGTTCAACACCCTGCATCAGCCAACAAGCGCATCGTGATCGCCTCCGATGTGCCGCCGAAGGACCTGCAGGCTTCAACGAACGTCTGATCTCCCGCTTCGAATCGGGCCTGACCGTGGACGTCAAACCGCCGGATCTGGAGACGCGAATCGCCATTCTGCGCATGATCGCCACCATGAACGGCTCCAATATTCCCAACGACGTGTTCAACCTGATCGCGGAACGGTTCACCGAGAACATCCGCGAGCTGGAAGGCGCGCTGAACCGTGTGACCGCCATGGCGTCGCTGAGCAACCAGCCGGTCACCAAAGCCCTTGCGGAGCAGACTTTGCAGGACTTCTTCACCACCGACGTGGAAATCAAGCCCGCGGACATCATCACGCAGGTGGCCAAGTACTTCTATTTGACGTTCGACGACATCGTCGGCCGTTCGCGTACCAAGAAGATCGCGCTGGCACGCCAGATCGCCATGTATCTGGTACGCGAGCTGACCAGCATGAGCCTCAACGACATCGGCCTGGTCTTCGGTGGCAAGGACCACACCACCGTGATGCACGCGTATACGCGCATCAACGACGAGATGCAGGAGAAGCAGGAGATCTACAACTACGTGACCGAGTTGACTCTGCAGCTCAAGCAGCGTTCCAACGACAAGTAACGGAAGCAACCACAACAAACGGCGTATTTCCAACGGTTTTCCTTAGGCTGGTAAATTATTTACCAGCCTTTTTACTATCCGCGTGACACGCCCGGACAGAATTTCTTGTACATCGAGTTTTCCACATACATATCCACATTTCGGGGAAAGGTCTGTGGAAAAGCCGTTGGAAACACGGAAAACAGCAGTGGATGGCTCGTGGATTATTCACAGTGAATTGTGGATAAGTTTTGCGCGGCCATGAGCCTGTGGATAACCCATGCTCTTATCCACATTCGACTCAGAAGTTATCCACAGATGTCGCCTCGTACTGAGACGTTGCTGCGCTTGCTGAACGAGCTTATCCACACTATCCACAGGCTTATTATTACGAAAGTACGTTTTTCTTACTTTCATCGTCATTCTCGTAATGCGGGGAATTCCCCACGCTTTCGTCGTCGTTGCTCTTATCGCTAGAATGGCATGTGGATCGAACGAAACGAGGAATACCCCATGAAAGTCGAAGTCAATTCCCAAGCTCTTGCCGATGCCGTGGCATGGACCACACGTGTCATCGACGCACGTCCCGCAACCCCGATTCTGGCGGGCATCCGTCTGGAAGCCATTGACGGCACACTCCAGCTTTCCGCCTTCAACTACGCCATTTCCGCACGCCACCACATCGAAGCCGGCGTGGACGAGGCCGGTAGCGTTCTGGTGCTGGGCAAACTGCTTGCCGACATCACCAAGTCGCTGCCCGCTGCGAAAACCTATCTTTCCACTGATGGTTCCACGATGACCATCACGTCGGGCAAGTCGACCTTCACCATGCAGCTCATGCCGGAAAGCGAATATCCGGATCTGCCCGTGGTGCCGACGAAACTGGTCAGGTGGACTCCCCCACCTTCGCTCAGGCCGTCAACCAGGCGTCCGTCGCGGTCTCCCGTGAGGAGAACCGTCCGGTGCTCACCGGCATCCGCGTCCAGTTCCAGGGCGACAAGGTCATCATGAGCTCCACCGACCGTTTCCGTCTGGCCCGTTCCAGCTTCACCTGGACGCCGGAGGATGCGACCATCAGCACCACCGCTTTGGTCCGTGGCTCGCTGCTGCGCGACATGGCACGTTCGCTGGACGAGCATCAGAACGTCACCATCGATTTCGATGCGGACAACCCGTCCCTGCTGGCTTCGAGAACGCCGGCCGCGTGTCCACCTCCCAGCTCATCGACGGCGAATTCCCGGCCGTTGACCGCCTGTATGCCGATGAATACCCGATTCATGCCGTCATCAACAAGCAGGCCCTCATCGACGCCATCAAGCGCGTTTCGCTGGTCGCCGAACGCAACGCCCCGATCCGCATGGTCTTCTCCGGCCAGGAGCTGACGCTGTCGGCTGGCACCGCCGACGAAGCACAGGCGAAGGAGATTCTCGACATCGACATGGACGGCGAGGACATCACCGTGGCGTTCAACCCCTCCTATCTGGTCGACGGCCTGAGCGCCATCAGCGAGCCGTTCGTGCGCATGAAGATGACCACCGCGGTCAAGCCCGTGGAATTCAACGGCCAGCAGGAAGCGGATTCCGACGAATCCATGGACTACCGTTACCTGCTCGTTCCGATGCGCTTCAACAACTGATTTCGTTCCACCTGTGGCCCGGACGGCAAGTTCCCGTCCGGGCCACCATGCCATCGCCTTCAAGGAATCCCGGTTTTCATGCATATCTCCCGTCTCGCGCTCGACCATTACCGGTCATGGGACCATTGCGTGCTTGATTTCGAACCGGGAATCAACATTCTCCAAGGCTCGAACGGCCTAGGGAAAACCAATATCGTGGAAGCCGTGGAAGTGCTGTCCACCGGCTCCAGCCACCGCACCTCGTCATCGCTGCCGCTGGTCGAAAAAGGCCACCCTTCCGCCACTGTCCGGGCCAACGTCGAAGATTCGGGCGAACAGCGCACATATGAGATCACCATCGCCGCGCGAGGCGCCAACAGGCGCGCGTGGACGGCGGAAAATCGCAATATATGAGGGATATCGTGGGTTTGGTCCCCTCCGTGTCCTTTACCCCCGAAGACCAGCGGTTGGTATCTGGCGATCCGGCCACCCGAAGGAACTTCCTCAACCAGGCGGCTTCGCTGCTGTTGCCCCGTTATGCGCAGTCGTTGCAACAGTTCACGCACGTTGCCAAACAGCGTGCCGCATTGCTCAAACAGCTGTCTGACGGCTCCGGCATCGATCCCGAATACGGGCGTCAGGCCGTGCTGAGCGGTCTGGAAGTGTGGACCGGCCAATTCATCGCCCTCGGCGTGCAATTGACCAAGGACCGGAACGATGTGATCGGACTGCTGCGCGAGCCGTTCACCCGTATCTATGCTTCGCTGGCGGGCGAAGAGGAACAGGCCGACATGGTATATGAGCCGTCCTTCGACGAGGTGCTTCTGTTCGACGAGCCGGCCGCGGAAATCAGCCGTCATTTCCAACGCATCTACGCGAAGTGGCCCGTGGGCAGAATCTGATCGGACCGCAGCGCGATGATCTGACATTGCGGCTCAACGACATGCCAGCCCGCGAATTCGCTTCGAACGGCGAGATGTGGACAATGGCGTTGGCCTTGAAAATGGCGCTGTACGAAGTGGTTTCGGCGCAGCGCGACGTCAAGCCGATCGTGATACTCGACGATGTGTTCGCCCAGCTCGACGAGTCCCGTCGCGGGCAGATCCTCGACTTCGCGCGACGGCAGGACCAGGTGCTGATCACCGTCGCCGCGGCAAGCGATATTCCGCAAGGCGAGGCGCATGTCATCGACGTTGCCGCGCTGCGTGCGCAATCGCAGGAGACGGACGGCGATATCGCGGCGATGGCGGCCATGCTTGCCGCCAGACGTGGCGCGCAATCGCAAGGAATCGAGGCCGAATCCTAATGCCGAAACCACCAATCTGCGAACTGCTGAACCTCGACCAACGCAAACTGCCGGCCGAAGTGTTCGACCGCATCAGCGACCGTGCCGGGCGGCTCAAGGAACGCGAGGAACGCGCGCGCAAGGCGTGGGAAAGCTTCGGCAAACCCGGACGCGATCCGGAAACCGTTGGCAGCCTGTTCAATCTGCTGGCATCGAACGGCGCATGGATACCCCACCTCAAAATGGCGCAGATGCGCGACCATTGGGACCAGGTGGTGGGCGTGGAGAACGCGAAGCACTCCTACCCCGCCAGCCTGCGAGACGGCGTGCTGACGATACGTTGCGACAGCCCGGCCTGGACCACCACCCTGTCGTATATGACGCCGTTGCTGACGGACACCATCCGCAGGAAACTCGAAGGTCTGACCATCAATGAGGTGAGGGTCACCGGCCCGCAGAGCCAAGGGTTCAGCCGTGGGCGTATCTCAAGGAAGATTCGCTACTGAGGGCTATTGCGAAGTCGACTTACAATCGACCTCTCTGACAGGAGAGATCGATTGTGGCGCGCGTGAAACAGGCCGTTGCGACGGGGTTTACGGAGGTTTTCCGGCTCGTCGGACGCGTTCGGAACCATGCCGAAGCCGTTGAAAACCGTTGAATTCCAAGGACAAATGTCTATAGCGCGCTGTCCCCCTCCATGAGTAGAATATCCAGCAGTGTATGTAAACGCCTAGAAGGGGCCTTTATTTGCGTTCTAGGTGGTATCACCTGCGGAAATGACCTTGATGGCGGGAAAAATGCAGGAAGGAATCTCTGTGGCAGACCTTGATGCGGATTCGCTGAACGAATCAGCTGAAAACACGCAGGAAGATCAGATTCAGGATCAGATCCAGAACGACCAGCTCGAAGATGCGCAACTTGACGATTCGCTGTCTCCGGAACACTACGACGCGTCCGATCTGAGGGTGCTGGAAGGCCTTGAGGCGGTGCGTATCCGCCCGGGCATGTATATCGGCTCCACCGGCCCCCGCGGCCTGCACCATCTGGTGTATGAGATCGTCGACAACTCCGTCGACGAGGCGCTTGCCGGCTACGCGTCGCACATCGAAGTGACGATTCTGCCGGACGGCGGCGTGCGCGTGGTGGACGACGGCCGAGGCATCCCGGTCGACGAAGTGCCGGGCGAAGGCATCTCCGGCGTCGAAACCGTGATGACCAAGCTGCACGCGGGCGGCAAGTTCGGTGGCGGCGGCTACGCGGTCTCCGGCGGCCTGCACGGCGTGGGCATCTCCGTGGTGAACGCGCTGTCCACCCGCGTGGACATCGAAGTGCGCCGTCAGGGCTTCCACTGGACCCAGACCTACATCGACCAGAAGCCGACCGCGCGTCTGCTCAAGGGCAAGCCGATGGAGGAAGGCGAATCCACCGGCACTTCCGTGACCTTCTGGGCCGACGGCAAGATCTTCGAAACCACCACCTACGATTTCGAGATCCTGCGCAACCGCTTCCAGCAGATGGCGTTCCTGAACAAGGGCCTGAAGATCTCCCTGACCGACCTGCGCGAGCCCGACCAGGCCGGCGACGAGGTTTCCGGCGAGGAATCCGAAACCGAAGACAAGTTCCAGACCGTCACCTACCAGTACAACGACGGCATCAAGGACTACGTCGACTACCTGGTGAAGTCCCGCAAGGCCACCCCGGTCGAACCGGACGTCATCGACTTCGAGGCCGAGGACCTGAAGATCGGCATCTCCGCGGAAATCGCCATGCAGTGGACCACCGCGTATTCCGAAGCCGTGCACACCTTCGCCAACACCATCTCCACCACCGAAGGCGGCACCCATGAGGAAGGCTTCCGCGCCGCGCTGACCTCGCTGGTCAACCGTTACGCCCGCGAGAAGAACATCCTCAAGGACAAGGACGAGAACCTGTCCGGCGACGACGTGCGCGAAGGCCTGACCGCCGTCGTGTCCGTCAAGCTCACCAACCCGCAGTTCGAAGGCCAGACCAAGACCAAGCTCGGCAACTCCGAAGCGAAGACCTTCGTGCAGCGCGTCATGACCGACAAGCTCGGCGACTGGTTCGACGCCCACCCGAACGAGGCCAAGAACATCATCCAGAAGGCCATCGAGGCCTCCCGTGCGCGTCTGGCCGCCAAGAAGGCACGTGAGAACACCCGCCGCAAGTCGATCTTCGAATCGGCCGGCATGCCGGACAAGCTCAAGGACTGCCAGTCCAACAACCCCGAAGAATGCGAGCTGTTCATCGTGAGGGTGATTCCGCAGGCGGCTCCGCCATCCAGGGACGCAACCCGATCACGCAGGCCATCCTGCCTCTGCGAGGCAAGATCCTCAACACCGAGCGCGCAAGCCTGGACCGCATGATGAAGTCGGACACCATCGAATCGCTGATCACCGCCGTCGGCGGCGGCTACGGCGAGGACTTCGACCTCAACAAGGTGCGCTACCACAAGGTCATCATCATGGCCGATGCAGATGTGGACGGCGCGCATATCGCAACCCTGAACCTGACGCTGTTCTTCCGCTACATGCGTCCGATGATCACCGCCGGCTACGTGTACGTGGCCATGCCGCCGCTGTACCGCCTCAAGTGGACCAAGGCCCGCACGACTTCGTGTACACCGACGCCGAACGCGACCGCGTGCTCGCCGAAGGCAAGGCCGCGGGCCGCCAGCTGCCGAAGGGCGAAGGCATCCAGCGCTACAAGGGTCTGGGCGAGATGAGCTACCAGGAACTGTGGGAGACCACCATGGATCCTGACCATCGCATTCTGAAGCAGGTGCAGATCGAAGACGCGGCCGCGGCCGACGAGACCTTCTCCATGCTCATGGGCGACGAAGTCGAACCACGTCGTCTGTTCATCCAGCGCAACGCACGCAACGTCAGCTGGATCGACGCGTAAACGCGTAGGGTTTCGCAGGACTTCAAAGCAAGGATTAGAAATTGGCAGACGAAAACAACAGCAACGAAGACGGCCAGTTCGTGCCTGACGGCTCCATGGAACCGTTGAGCCCGCAGGAGGCCGACAACACCGATTATGGCCTGATGGTCGGCGAACGCGTCCAGAAGAAGGATCTGCAGCAGGAAATGCGCGAATCCTATCTGGCGTACGCCATGTCCGTCATCGTCGATCGTGCCCTTCCGGACGTGCGAGACGGCATGAAGCCGGTGCACCGCCGCGTGATCTACGCGATGTACGACGGCGGCTACCGCCCCGACCGCGGCTACTCCAAGTGCGCACGCGTCGTCGGCGAAGTCATGGGCAAGTACCATCCGCACGGCGATTCCGCCATCTACGACACGTTGGTGCGTATGGCGCAGTCGTGGTCGATGCGATACACGCTCGTCGACGGCCAGGGCAACTTCGGCTCCCCCGGCGACGACCCGGCAGCCGCAATGCGTTACACGGAATGCCGTATGGCGCCGCTCGCCATGGAAATGGTGCGTGACATCGACAAGGACACCGTCGATTTCCTGCCGAACTACGATGGCAAGACGCAGGAGCCGACCGTGCTGCCGGCCCGCTTCCCGAACCTGCTGTGCAACGGCTCGTCCGGCATCGCCGTCGGCATGGCGACCAACATTCCTCCACACAACATGCGCGAGGTGGCAGAAGGCGTGCATTGGGCGCTCGACCATCCGGACGCGAGCCGTGAGGAACTGCTCGACAACCTGATCCGCATCATCAAGGGACCGGACTTCCCTACCGGCGCCACGATTCTCGGCCATAAGGCATCGAACAGGCGTACCGTACCGGCCGTGGCTCATCACCATGCGAGCGTGGTGAACACCGAGGAGATCAAGGGCCGCATGTGCCTCGTGATCACCGAACTGCGTACCAGGTCAACCCGGATCGTCTGGTCGTGTCCATCCGCGAAGCGTGCGTGACGGCAAGATCCAAGGCATCGCGACATGCGCGACGAAACCTCCGGCCGTACTGGCCAGCGCCTCGTGCTCGTGCTCAAGCGCGACGCCGTGCCGAAGGTCGTGCTCAACAACCTGTACAAGCATTCCCAGCTGCAGCAGACCTTCGGCGCGAACATGCTGGCACTGGTCGACGGTGTGCCGCGCACGCTGTCCCTGGATGCGTTCATCCGTCATTGGGTAAACCACCAGCTCGAAGTCATCGCACGCCGTACCGCCTACCTCAAGCGCGAGGCCGAGGAACGCGACCACATCCTGCAGGGCTATCTGAAGGCCCTTGACATGATCGATGAGGTCATCGCCCTCATCCGTGCCTCCGAGTCCGCGGAGACCGCCCGCACGGGCCTTATGGACCTGCTTGACGTGGACGAGGTGCAGGCCGACGCCATCCTCGCCATGCAGCTGCGCCGACTGGCCGCCCTGGAACGTCAGAAGATCCTCGACGAGCACAACGAGCTCATGCGCAAGATCGCCGACTACAACGACATCCTCGCCAAGCCGGAACGCCAGCGCAAGATCGTCGGTGACGAGCTGGACGAAATCGTCGCCAAGTATGGCGACGAACGCCGTACCAAGATTCTGCCGTACTCCGGCGAGATGAACGTCGAAGACCTGATCGCCGAAGAAAACGTGGTCGTCACCGTGACCCACTCCGGTTTCATCAAGCGCACCAAGGCCGACGAATACCGCGCGCAGCACCGCGGCGGCAAGGGCATCAAGGGCGCCAAGCTGCGCGAGGACGACGTGGTGGACCACTTCTTCCTGACCAGCACGCACAACTGGCTGCTGTTCTTCACCAACAAGGGCCGCGTGTACCGTCTGAAGGCATACGAGCTGCCGGAAGGCTCCCGCGATTCCAAGGGACAGCACGTGGCGAACCTGCTGCAGTTCGGCCCGGACGAGACGATCCAGACCGTGCTGTCGATTCCGAACTACGACGTGGCCAAGTACTTGGTGCTCGCCACCCGTTCCGGCAAGGTCAAGAAGACCGCGCTCGCCGAATACGACTCCCCGCGTCAGGGTGGTCTGATCGCGGTACGACTCATGACCGACGAGAACGGCGAGAACGCCGACGAGCTGATCGGTGCCGCGCTGTGCAACGCCGACGACGACATCATCCTCGTCTCTAAGCAGGGCATGAGCCTGAAGTTCGAAGCCAACGACGAGCAGCTGCGCCCGATGGGCCGCCAGACCGCCGGTGTGCAGGGCATGAAGTTCCGCGACGGCGACGAGCTTTTGGCCATGGATGTGGTGCAGGGCGATTCCGACAGGGATCTGCTCGTGGTCACCAACGAGGGCTTCGCCAAGCGCACCGCCATCAGCGAATACCGTCTGCAGGGCCGTAACGGCTACGGCGTCAAGGCCGTGCAGCTCGCCGAAGGCCGTGGCTCCCTGGTGGGTGCCGTGATCGTGGAGGAATCCGACCAGATCATGGCCATCATGAAGTCCGGCAAGGTCATCCGCTCCAACGTCGCCGAAGTCAAGCGCACCGGACGTACCACCCAGGGTGTGACGCTCGCCAAGCCTGACAAGAACGACGAAATCATCTCCATAGCACGTAACGAGGAGACCGACGAGGATGACGCCGAGCAGGCCGCCGCGGAAAACGGAGCAGTCCAGAACGACGCAGCCGCGCAATCGCAAGCCGAAACCACTACTGAAAACTCCGCTGAAACCGGTACGGAAGCCACTTCCGATGCCGGCGATGGCGAGAATGTAGAGGCCTGAGACACAGGCGGGGAATCGTCTGCGAAAACTGGTAGCCTCGGCTAGAAGTAGGCAAGATTCTGCAAGGAGCAACGATGAGCGAGAACAATGAAAGCCATCAGGCGCAGGCAGGGGCGCAGGCCCCACGCGTGGCCCGTTCCGCATCCAGCCAGCCGTTGAGCGGTACGGAACAGTCTCAGGCGCATGAGAACATGGCCGCCGCGTCCGGCGGTGTGAAGGTTCGTGAAAAAGCGCGTCGTGGCGCGCCTCGCGCCCGCCGCATGAGCCTGTCCCTGACCCGCATCGACGCATGGTCCGCGGCCAAGGTGGCGTTCATGCTTTCCATCGCGGGAGGCATCATCCAGATCGTCGCGGTGACGCTGCTGTGGCTGCTGCTGAACGTGGTCGGCGTGTTCGATCAGGTGACGCAGATCGTGTCCTCCACCGGTCTTGACGCCGGCGGATTCGACCTTGCAACGTGCTTTCGCTGAGCACCGTGCTGAGCGCGGTCACCATCTTCTCCATCATCGAAGTGGTGCTGTTCACCGTGCTGGTGGTGATTCTCACGCTGCTGTACAACGTGGTGAGCACGCTGGTCGGCGGCATCCACGTGACGCTCGGCGACGACTGATCGATTCGTCATACGGCGTTCGTACGGCGCTTGCGCAACGTAAGCCGTTCGTGCAACGTAAGAAGACGGCGCTTCCCTACTTCGGGAGGCGCCGTCTTTTCTTATGTAATCGCGATTATGCGGTCGCTTTTATGCAATCGTCATACTGCGTTGCGCGTTATGCCGTAACGCATATGAAAACGGTCCGTGCGAACGAATCGCACGGACCGTCGAAACGGATCGTGAAAGACGATCAGAGCACGCCCTGGGCGACCATGGCGTTGGCGACCTTGACGAAGCCGGCGGCGTTGGCGCCGAGCATCAGATCGCCCTCATGGCCGTACTCCTTGGCGGCGGCCAGGGAATTGGCGACGATGTTCTCCATGATGGACTTGAGCTTGTTGTCCACCTCTTCGAACGTCCAGGAAAGGCGGTAGGAGTTCTGGCTCATCTCAAGGCCGGACACAGCCACGCCACCCGCGTTGGCGGCCTTAGCCGGGCCGTACAGCAGGCCGTTGTCCTGATAGACGGCGATTGCCTCCGGGGTGGACGGCATGTTGGCGCCTTCGCACACGACCTTGCAGCCGTTGGCGACGAGGGCCTTGGCGGACTCCTCATCGATTTCGTTCTGGGTGGCGCACGGCAGCGCGATGTCGCACGGCACGGTCCACACGCCCTTGCAGCCCTCGTGGTATTCGGCACCCGGAACACGCTCCGCGTACTCCTTGATGCGGCCGCGGTGGCCGAGCTTGATGTCCTTGACGATGTCGAGCTTGATGCCGTCCGGATCGTAGACGTAGCCGTTGGAATCGGAGGCGGTGACGACCTTCGCGCCGAGGGCCTGGGCCTTCTCGGTGGCGAAGATGGCCACGTTGCCGGAGCCGGAGATGACGACGGTCTTGCTTCGAAGGAATCGTTCTTCAGGACGCGCAGGGCTTCCTGGGTGTAGTAGCACAGGCCGTAGCCGGTAGCCTCGGTGCGAGCCAGGGAGCCGCCGAATTCGAGGCCCTTGCCGGTGAGCACGCCGGAGTATTCGTCGCGGATACGCTTGTACTGGCCGAACAGGTAGCCGATCTCACGGGCGCCGACGTTGATGTCGCCGGCCGGAACGTCGGTGAACTGGCCGATGTGACGGCACAGCTCGGTCATGAACGCCTGGCAGAAACGCATGACTTCGGCATCGGACTTGCCCTTCGGATCGAAGTCGGAGCCGCCCTTGCCGCCGCCCATCGGCAGGCTGGTCAGGGAGTTCTTGAGAATCTGCTCGAAGCCAAGGAACTTGATGACGCCCTCGTTCACGCTCGGGTGGAAACGCAGACCGCCCTTGTACGGGCCGATCGCGGAGTTGAACTGGATGCGGTAACCGCGGTTGACCTGCACCTTGCCCTCATCGTCCGTCCAGGCGACGCGGAACTTCACCACGCGCTCCGGCTCGACGAGGCGCTCGAGCACGCCCGCCTTCTCATATTCCGGGTGCTTCTCAACAACCGGCTCGAGGCTTTCGAAGACCTCGCGAACGGCCTGCAGGAACTCCGGCTGATCGCCATCGCGCTTCTCGACCTGCGCGTACACGCGCTTGACGTACTCATCAGTGAGCATATTTTTCCCCTTCGGATAGTTGGGTTATCAATACGGCGGTTTCATTCTATGTGCTTGATTGTGAGACGCACAAGATATTGCTCAAGATTTGGCTGGAGGCGTTTGGAACGCCATAGGATAGTGTGTGGAAGGCGAGGAGAGAGCGTCGTCCGCAACATCAACTCCCTCATTTCCCACAGGAGAAAAACCATGCTTGAAGGATTCAAGAAGTTCATTGCACGCGGCAACATGATCGACATGGCTGTCGGTGTTGTTATGGGCGGTGCCGTCACCACCGTGGTCAATTCGATCGTGAACAGCGTGATCAACCCGTTCATCGCCATGATTTTCGGCAAGCCGAATATGGACGGCCTGCTGGCGATCACGTTCAACGGCGCGACCGTCTCGTTCGGCGCTGTGCTGGGCGCGATTCTGAATTTCCTGATTATCGCGGCCGCCGTTTATTTCTGCATTCTGGTGCCGATTAACAAGTTCCGCGACATGACCGAAGCGCTGCTTGCCAAGACCAAGCTTGCCGAGCAGAAGGAAGCCGAGGAAAAGGCCGCTGAAGAGCCGTCTGCCGAAGAGCAGACCGTCCAGCTGCTGCAGCAGATTCGTGACGAGCTGGCCAAGCAGAACGCGGCCCGCAATTAGTTGCGATTCGTGGTGCCACTCCCCTATTGATTTGATGATTCCGGCCGCTTGCGGGTATGCAGGCGGCCGTTTTATTTGGTTTGCGGGCGATCGCGTCCGTTGGATGGTCGACAAGAGGCTGAATACGAAAAAGGCTTCCGATTACTCGGAAGCCTTCAATTCTGTGGAGCTAAGGGGATTCGAACCCCTGACCCTCTCCATGCCATGGAGATGCGCTACCAGCTGCGCCATAGCCCCGTGGAGCTAGCCGGGTTCGAACCGGCGACCCTCTGCTTGCAAAGCAGATGCGCTACCAGCTGCGCTATAGCCCCATAGGTGAAAAAAGCGGCTATGCCGCTTCCTTACCATCTACGTGGGCCCGGGAGGACTTGAACCTCCGACCTCATCCTTATCAGGGATGCGCTCTAACCACCTGAGCTACGGGCCCAACTTGCTGTGTCTTGAACACAACGAATTGAAATAATACTTGAATCACAGGGAAAGTCAAGTGCCGCCGTGTCATCGGCGTGTCGTGGCATAATGCAGGCATGACATACGGGCAGCGCAACGGCGGTAACGGCCGTTACGGCAGGGGAGTGGGGCATCGCAACCGCAATCGCGTGATTTCCGAAACGACGGCGAGCATCGCCGGCATGCGGGTGGCCATCGTGCGCAAACCCATCAAAAACATGTACCTGCGCATCAAACCGCCGAACGCGGATATCGTCATCTCCGCGCCGCAACGAATGTCGCAAAGCGCTATCGAACGGTTTGTAACGGAACGCAAGCCGTGGATCGAACGGGCGCAACGCAGCATGCGGCAGGCCAGAGACGCGCAACTCAACGCGCAGCGTGCGCAAAACGGCAATATTGGCGATACTGGCGCTTCCGCCAACCCGCCCGCTTTCGTATGGACGGACGAGGCCAAGGCGCGGGCGCAACGCAACATCGAATCGCAATTGCCTGTGTTGCTTGCCAAATGGGGCCCGATCGTTGGCCGTACGCCGACGCATATCACGTTGCGTCTGATGAGTTCGCGTTGGGGATCGTGCACGCCGAAGACCGGACGTATCCGACTTAACCTGCAGCTTGGTTTAATGGCCCCTAGATTCCTCGAATACGTGCTGGTGCATGAGATGACCCACCTGTGGAGAACGGCCACGGAGAGGGCTTTCAAAGGCGTATGAGCGCCTATCTGCCGCAATGGAGGCAGTTGCGCCGCGACATCAACCGGCAGGTGGTGCTGTAAGAGGCCGCTTGGGTTACTTGGCGTCCGCCGCGGAATCGCCAGCCGCGGAACCGTCCTCATCGGCGGTGTGCCGACGCACTTCCAGCGTTTCGATACGACGGCCGTCCACTTCGGTGACGACCATGTCATAACCGTCATCGGATGACAGCACGTCGCCGACCTCGCCCATTTTGCCGGTGTGCGCCAGGAAATAGCCGGCAACCGTCTCGTACGGGCCGTCTTCCAGCTCGATGCCGGTCAAATCCGCGAAATCCTCGATCGTCATGCCACCTTCGATGGTGGCCACGCCATTGACGAAAGCGGCGCGTTCTGTGCGTTCGCCGCCCTTTTCCTCCGGCAGGTCGTATTCGTCGCGGATGTCGCCGACCAATTCCTCGGTCATGTCTTCCAACGTGACGATGCCGTCGGTGCCGCCGTATTCGTCGATTACCACGGCCAGGTGAATGCCTCGTTTGCGCAGCAGCTCAAGGCTTGGCAGCAGCTTCGACGTGCCCGGCAGGGAAATGCCCTCACGCGTCACGTCGGCAACGGTTCTCGCCTTCGGATCGCGGATGTCGAGCAGGTCGCGCACGTGCACGAAGCCGAGCACATCATCGAAATCCTTGCCGGTGACGGGGTAACGCGAATACGGCATTTCACGCACGTACGCGGCGGCTTCCGCAATCGGCATGGAGCCGTCCAGGAACGCGACGTCGGCACGCGGACGCATGACCTCCGCCACAATGGTTTCGGATGCGTCGAACACGTCGTCGAGGATGGTGCGCTCGTCCTTGCTGAGGTTGGTGTTGGTGTTGACGAGCACGCGCAGTTCGTCGTCGGACACCTCGCTGTCGGTTTCGTTCGGATCGAAGCCGAGCAGCCGCACGATGCCGTTCGTGTTCTTGCCGATCAGCCAGATGATCGGCTTGCACACTTTGGCGAACACATGGATGGCCGGCACCACGGCACGCGCGATCTGCTCGTTGCGTTGCATGGCGATACGCTTCGGCACCAGTTCGGAAATGACGATAGAGCAATACGAGATGATCAGCGTCAACGCGATGGTGGTCAGGGGAGCGGCGACGTTATGCGGCACACCCCAGTCTTCGATGACCGGCACGATATACGGGGCGATTGAGGATTCGCCGAACGACGCGGACAGGAAGCCGCACAGCGTCACGCCGATCTGCACGGTGGACAGGAACGTGTTCGGGTCGCGTGCGATCTGCGCCACACGCTTGCCGCGCGCATCCTCCTGTTCCATCTGGTCGATCTGCGATCCGCGCAGGCTGACCAGCGCCAGTTCGGTGCCGGCGAACACGGAACCGAGCAGCAGGAAAATGAAAATCAGAAGGATGTTCAAACCAAGCGACATGATTCCAATCTAAAGCAACGGCATGTCAAAACAGCGCGACGCAACGGACTTGGAAGCTTGGAAGCCGTCTTTTCCGGAAAGCGTCAGAAGCTCAATACTTCGACTTTTCCGGTGTCGAGCTGGTAGCGTGCTCCGGTGATCATCAGCCGGTCCTCCGCCAGCGCGTGCTGAATCACCTCGGACTGTTCCACCAGTTGCTCGATGGTGCGTGCGATGTGCACGCGCTCGAAATCCTCCGTCGATTCCAGCTCCGACTCGTGCGCCTGCCAGATCGAAAAACCGACGGTGCGCAGCATCAGCGATTTCGCGTTCAGAATACGTTCGTCAAGGTCGGCAACGCTGTCAGCGGCCATCAGCGAATCCTCTGCGTCGGCGGTCAACTCGTGCAACAACGCCTCGTATTCCTTGCATGCCTGCTTGATCGCGCCGCAATTCTGATGGCCGAGCACCACCAAAAGGCGCACGCCGAGCACGTCCACCGCGTATTCCAAAGAGGCGATCACAGCATCGTCTATGACCTGCCCTGCCGTGCGCACGGTGAACAGATCGCCGATGCCTGCGTCGAAAATAATATCGGGGCTGACACGCGCGTCGGAGCAGCTCAGTATGGCCGCTTCCGGCTCATGCGTGTCGATAGTCGCCTCGCGCGCTTCCACGCTGCGGTTCGGATGCTCCAGCTTGCCTTCCGCGAATCTACGGTTACCGGCCAGCATACGGCTCCACACGCCGCTTGCGGTGCCTTCCACGTCGTTCTGGTTCACAAATGGTTCGTCCGTCATTGATTCCACCTCTTTGTCATTTCATCACAGGCTATGGTTCATCATAAACGGTGTTTCTGAAGTTGTTTCGATTGAATCGCCATCTAAGGCAGGGGCTGCGGACGTTTTCTTGGAGATAATCACGCAGCTATTCCTTGGCTCTGACGGTATCGTGCCGGACTCATCCAACCGAGCGACTGCCCCGGGTGCTAAATAGACGTGCAACGCCTTGTCTAGGTTTGGAAGTGTTCAGTTTCTAATTTAAGAAGGCGTTGCGCTTACAAGTTGAATCCGGGAACGCGAGCGGGGAGGCCCGCGCCGTTTATCGGCACGGAACCTCCCCGCTCGTATCATCCAGGCGGTCAGCCGAAAATCAGCCCGTGTTCTGCAGGCCTGCTGCGACACCCGGCGCCTGATTTGGGCGTTGCCATATGGATTCAGCGATGATCATTGCACTTCATGTAACTGCAATATTTGCTGTTATTCATTGAAATTCTTGATACAACGATGTTTTATTGGTATGATAAAGACATTTCTGTAACAACATTCCGTGAGGGCGACAAAGCTGATACGGGGTATCGTAAGGCTTACAAAGAATTAGGCTTTGCTGAAGCAGAGTTATTAGTTGAATTTGGTTATCCTACACAAAAATTAGTATTATTCTCAAAAAATGGGGGTAGTACAAATGAATAGTAATCCTCTTGCAAAAAATTTTAATACTGGGTCTTTATTAAAATTTGCTTTCCCGACCATATCCATGATGTTATTTATGGGTCTTTACACAATTGTAGATACCATATTTGTATCACGATTTGTCAATACAAATGCTTTATCAGCAATCAATATTGTTTGTCCCGTTATCAATTTAATAGTAGGATTGGGAACAATGATAGCTACGGGTGGTAGTGCCATAGTTGCAAGAAAAATGGGAGCAGGAGAACCCAAACGAGCAAAGCAAGATTTTACACTACTTATTTTATTTGGTTTTATTTTGGGAGTAATAATTTTCGTTCTAGGAATTATCTTTATTGATGAAATTATATATGCTCTTGGAGCTGATAAGGTTTTATTTCCATATTGTAAAGACTATTTAACTATTATTTTACTTTTTACACCTGCAAGTATGTTGCAGGTACTATTTCAAAATTTATTTGTAACAGCAGGAAGACCAACTTTAGGACTGGTTCTTTCTGTATGTGCTGGTGCAATGAATATCGTATTTGATTATCTTTTTATGGTTATATTTGACATGGGGATTGCTGGTGCAGGATTTGGAACTGGAATTGGTTATTTGATACCAGCCATTACGGGAATAATTGTCTTTAGTAAAAAATCGGGAACATTGTCTTTTGTAAAACCTATTATAGATATTAAAGTACTTGGAGAAAGTTGTATAAATGGTTCATCAGAAATGGTTAGTCAGCTTTCAACGGCAATTACTACATTCTTTTTCAATCGTACAATGATGAATTTATTAGGTGTAAATGGTGTGGCTTCTATTACCATAATTATATATACACAATTTTTGCTTACAACATTATTTATTGGTTTTTCAATGGGTGTTGCCCCAGTTATTAGCTATAATTTTGGAGCAAACAATTATTACGGATTAAAGAAAATATATAAAATCTGTATTTCTTTCATTTTTGTAGGTTCATTATTTATTTTTGCGTTATCCTTTATAAATGGAAATAGTTTGGTACGTTTATTTACTGGGACAAATGAAGCGGTATATAAAATTGCAATAAACGGGTTTATGATATTTGTATTTAGTTTTCTTTTTTCGGGTTTCAATATATTTTCATCAGCAATTTTTACTGCATTATCTAATGGTAAGCTATCTGCTTTGATTTCTTTTTTAAGAACATTTGGCTTTATAATGATAGGCTTGTTAATAATGCCACAGTTTATTGGAATAACAGGTGTATGGTTGGCTGTTCCCATTGCCGAAATATTAACACTATGTATTTCATTATATTTGAATTTTCGTCTTTGGCTTTCGTGGAATAATCAGAATAACAGCTATGAAAAAAATACAGAAAGGTTATTATGATAGGACTTAAAAAACGAGATATAAAAAAAGCATTGAAAGCTGGTGCAAGGGCGGGTGGTATGTCATTGGCTGATGTTCGGGCAAATATTGAAGCAACGATTGATGAAGCATGAACAGCCCAGACCCAGAGGTGCAGGCAAATTTCAAAAAATATTTTGGTAATAAACGCCCTACCCCAGAAGAATATATTTACAAGATTACCAAAAAGACAAAGATTTGAAAAAAGGCTTGCTCCATACATTTTGTATGATCTGCAAGCCTTAATCTATTTCAGAGGAAATTTAACAGTAAAGGTAGCACCGCCACCAACAGTATCATTAATAGTGATAGTACCGTTCAGCATTTGGGTTAATTCTTTGGCGATACTTAGTCCCAGTCCAAAATTCGCTTTGTTAGCATGGGACTTGTCGCCACTATAAAATCGGTCAAAGATATACTGCTTATCTTCATCAGAAATGCCTTGCCCGTGGTCTACCACAGAAAAAGCAATATTCTTTTCGGTGGCGATTACTTCTATCTCTATCAAAGAATTATTCTTGGAATGTTGAATGGCATTATCCATAAAGATACACAAGATTTGAAATAATCGGTCTTTGTCGGTAAGCATGGCAGGATAACTTTCCTCGGATAAATGCAGTTTTAGTTCTAAATTCTGCTTCATGCAGACGGGTTCGTATGTTTCATATAACGTAATGAGCAAGGTATCTACATTGATTGTACTTTTATGCAATGTCCATGTTTTAGCGTCGGAAGAAGCCAGAAGCAACATATCTTTGACTAAACGGGATAACCGCATACATTCAAAATCTATGGTCTGTAAGGCTTGCTTTGCCTGCTCGTTTAAGGAAACATCATCAAGAAGCATATCCGTGTTGGAAATCATAACAGCTAGTGGAGATTTTAATTCATGGGAAGCTGTTGCAACAAAATCTTTTTGGCTTTGCAATATTCGTTCTGTTGGGGCAAAAGACTTTTTCAGCAGATAACGGGTTAGTATGATAACAACGATACAAGCCAAAAGCCAGATAAGAAGATATATCGGTAATGTCTTTTGTAAAATATCCGTTAAGTTGGCTGTCTGATAAAAAAAGTCCCATGATATACGGTATCATTTGCTGTCATAATTGTAGCAGGAATAACAAAATAAGTATCGTGATGTTTTCCTTTTATTTCCAGAAAACCGCCTTGTGAAGTTGTGGTGCTTTCTGTTTGTGATAATAGCTGTGTAGAAATCTGTTTTTCTACATCATGCAACAGCTTGTCCGCAGAAGTTGGAAATGGAAAATCACTTTGATAAATGGTATTCCCTTTTGTATCGCTAATCAAGGAAAAAATATGATAACTTTCTTCGTAGGCTTTGAGTGCTTTATCCATATCCGAAGAAGCACTTTCCACTT
>ENA-OQIG01000101-OQIG01000101.1-human-gut-metagenome-genome-assembly--contig:-NODE-101-length-46867-cov-3.570774_pt1 | contig 46867 bp, 61 predicted proteins | sample MGYA00242576_ERZ504741 | MGnify/ENA primary metagenome ERZ504741 (study PRJEB26092, sample SAMD00036436) | human gut metagenome | host: Homo sapiens | study: EMG produced TPA metagenomics assembly of... | reverse complement strand
ATATAGCCAATCACTTCATACTACACTGGCACCACATCACCAGCTGGGTGAACGATTTTCAAAAGTACACCAGAGTCGTCAGCTTCGATTTCCATATTAGTCTTGTCAGACATGATTTCAAGAAGAATATCACCATCGTTCACTACATCGCCTTCAGAGAATTTCCACTCGAGAATTTCTCCTTCTTGCATGTCTACACCAAGTTTTGGCATGATAATCTCATTTGCCACAGAAAACACCCCCTTTTAATCTACGTGCCCGTTTCGAGCCATCTTATAAATAGCCGCTTTAATCTTTTCGACATCAGGTAGTATAGCTTGTTCCAAAACACTGGCATAAGGCACGGTACATCTTCACTCGCCAAACGCACAATTGGATAATCAAGATAATCAAAAGCTTCGCTTTCTGTAACCTGAACAGCTATTTCTCCAATAAATCCACCCGTTTTATAAGCATCATTGACTAACATCAACTTGCCCGTTTTCTTAACCGAATTGATAATCAAATCCTTATCAAGCGGAATGAGGGTGCGAGGGTCAACCACTTCAACGCTAATGCCGTCAGCAGCCACTTCATCAGCAGCCTTAAGAACACGCTCTAACATGCGACCATAAGTCACAATCGTCAAATCGGTTCCTTCACGCTTAATGTCTCCCTTACCAAGAGGAATGTACTCACCACTATCAAGCGAAACCTCTTCTTTCTTGCCATACAAAGCTTTCGGCTCCATGAAAATGACAATATTATTATCTCGAATGGCTGATTTTAAAAGTCCTTTGGCGTCATTTGCAGTTCCAGGTGCTACCACTTTGATACCTGGAATATGTGTCAGCCAAGCCTCCAAGGATTGCGAGTGCTGAGCAGCCGATCCGATTCCAGAGCCTGACGCTACCCGAAAAGTGACTGGCGTTTTTAACCCACCACCAAACATATAGTTGTTCTTAGCACCATTATTGACAATGGCATCCATCATAATCGTGATAAAATCCATAAAAGTCACGTCAACAATCGGACGAAGACCTGTAATAGCAGCTCCAATAGCACTTCCAGCAATAGCCGCTTCTGAAATTGGAGTATCTCTAACACGTTTCGGACCAAATTCTTCAAACATTCCTACAGACGTGCCAAAATCTCCGCCGTAAATTCCGACATCCTCTCCCATGAGAAATATGGTCTCATCTTTTCGCATCTCTTCTGTCATGGCAAGATTGATCGCCTCACGCAAGGCCATTTGTTTTGTTTCAGTCATTATTTTTCTCCTCTGTTAATGAAAGGCTGCTTAGTCTACCCAGACATCTTCAAAAGCGACTGACAAATCTGGTGTAGGACTATTTTTAGCAAATTCATAAGCCTCATCGACTTCTTTCACCACTTGAGCATCAATGGCATCAAGCTCGGCAGCACTTACTAGCTCATGTTCTGTCAAATAAGTACGAAATTTGACAAGTGGGTCTCTTTTCTTCCACTCATTAACCTCTTCTTTACTGCGATATTTTCCAGCGTCAGCTGTTGAATGCCCGAACCAACGGTAAGATTCTACCTCAACAATCGCTGGGCCGTTTCCAGAACGCACATGCTCAACCGCCTTGCCCATTGTCTCGTAAACCGCTAAAACATCATTGCCATCTTCACAATAAAATCCAGGAATGCCATAAGCTTCTGCGCGTGTATAAAGGTGAGGTGTATTTGTCGCATGCTTGATATTCATCGAAATACCATAGCGATTATTGATAATATAGAAAATCACTGGGAGTTTCCAAGTAGCTGCTAAGTTGACCGATTCATGAAAAGAGCCTTCATTGGTTGCTCCGTCGCCAGAAAAAGCCACAACGATATTGCCAGTTTTTTGATAATCTTGGGTAATCGCTGCGCCAACAGCAAGGGCATAACCACCACCAACAATCCCATTCGTGCCGTAATTACCTTTTTCAAAATCAGCTAAATGCATCGATCCACCGCGACCTTTTGACACACCCGTTGCTTTTCCAGCAAGCTCAGCCATCATTTTGTTCAAATCCATATCTTTGGCAATACTTTGTCCGTGCCCACGGTGGTTTGAAAAAATAATATCATCGTAAGATAAATGAGCAATTGCTCCAACACTAGCCGCCTCTTCTCCAACAGAAAAGTGTGTCATTCCTTGGACAAAGCCACGACGGACTAGCTTATTAATTCGCATATCAAATTCACGAATACGCTGCATCTTCAGATACATTTCCATATATAGTTCTCGAGACAAAGTCATCTTTTGCCCTCCAATTATCTTTTTCGTAGTCCTTTCATCATATGATAATATCCAGCAAATCACAAATTATTTAACCGCTTTTTTGCAAACGCTTCGAGGTAAATTAAAAAGACGCTTGCTACGCCTTGGATTAACAAGATTTCTAAAATTAGTCGGCCAATAAAAGAGGCAAGTGGCCGGGAAAACCACTTGCTTCGGAGTTATATGAAAAGTTTTTAGGATGATTATATTATATGATTTTCACTTTTATACTGCATCCGTCTTAGGACCTATTTTCATTTTTTAGGTATTTCTTTAAATGTATTGACTTATCTCCAAAAAGTTTTACAATGATAGCAGCAAAGAAAGAATCAGATGGGGGATTTGTTTTTGTTTCAACATTATAAAATTATTCAACGCTTCATTCATATCCTGTCAGCTCTTGTCCTTATCGTTTCGTGTGCCTATATTTTCTGGCTATATCAGCACGGTTATCTGACCAATCAGGAAAAAATTCAAGCACTCATCGGTCAAGATAAAGTCTGGGGAGCAATCATATTCACTATCTTCCAGATGATGCAAGTTGTCGTGCCAATCGTTCCAGCAAGTCTGACCATGATGCTTGCTGTTATGACTTTTCATCCTTTTGCTGGTGTTTTGACAAGTTGTATCGGAATCATTATCGGAACAATGATTTTATTTTTGCTAACACGTTGGTACGGTAAGCGATTTTGCCTTCTTTTCATCAAAGAAGCCACACTGAAAAAGTACGAATCCTTGATTGCTGGACACAAATCTTTTACCGTGATTTTCATCATCTGCATGCTTCTACCTTTTGCCCCTGCAGACTTACTGGTTATGTTAGCAGCTCTCAGTAACATGCCGTTTAAAACCTTCGCTAGAATCATCATCTGCTGCAAACCCATCTCAATTATTGGTCACATTTTACTGCTTTTTTATGGTGGTGAATGGATCATTCATATCATCTAAGTTCTGGGAATTTTTCTTAGAACTTTTTAGTTATTTTTTATAGCGCAAACGCTTGCGTTATTTGAGCTTTCTGCTAAAATAAAAGAAAAAGTCTTTCTCTTTGAGGTACTCAATCATGACAAATGAAACTTTGATGCAATACTTTGAATGGTATTTACCAAATGACGGCAAACACTGGAAACGTTTGGCAGCTGATGCTTCTCATCTTGCCCAAAAAGGTATCACCAAAATTTGGATGCCCCCTGCTTTTAAAGCGACGCATGATGGTGATGTGGGCTATGGCGTCTATGACCTTTTTGACCTAGGTGAATTTAACCAAAAAGGAACCATTCGAACAAAATACGGAACAAAAGCTGACTACCTTGAAGCTATTTCAGCTCTTAAAAGTAATGGTATTGAGCCATTGGCTGATGTTATTTTAAATCACAAAGCTGCAGCTGACCACACTGAAACTTTTAAGGTTGTCGAGGTAGCACCAGAAGATCGGACAAAGGTCCTCAGTCAGCCTTTTGAAATTGAAGGTTGGACAAATTTTACCTTTGATGGTCGCTACCATGCCTATAACGATTTTGAATGGCATTGGTATCACTTTACTGGCACAGACTATGATGTTAGAACTGGCAAAACTGGCATTTTCCAAATTCAAGGAGACAATAAAGGCTGGGCAAACCAAGATTTGGTTGATGGTGAAAATGGGAACTACGACTATCTCATGTATTCCGACCTAGATTTCAAACATCCAGAAGTCCTTAAAAACATTTACGATTGGGCAGATTGGTTTGTTGAAACAACTGGGGTTAAGGGATTTCGTTTAGACGCCATTAAGCACATCGATTCTTTCTTCATGGGAAACTTTATTCGTGATATGAAAGCTAAGTACGGCAATGATTTTTACGTTTTTGGTGAATTTTGGAACGGTGATGAAAAGTCAAATAAAGATTACCTCACAAGTACTGATTATCGATTTGATTTGGTCGATGTTCGTCTGCACCAAAATCTCTTTGAAGCAAGTAAAGCCAAGGAAACTTATGATTTACGTCAGATTTTTGAGCAAACCTTGGTGAAAAATCATCCAGACTCTGCTGTTACTTTTGTTGATAATCATGATACCCAACGTGGTCAAGCACTGGAATCAACTATTGAAGAATGGTTTAAACCAGCAGCTTACGCCCTCATTTTGCTTCGTCAAACCGGGCTTCCTTGCATTTTCTACGGAGATTATTACGGCATTTCGGGACAATTTGCCCAGAAAAGTTTTCAAGATAATATTGATAAATTGCTTAAACTTAGAAAAACCGCCGTTTATGGTCAAGAACTAGATTATTTTGACCAAGCTAACTGTATCGGTTGGACTTACCTTGTTGATGACGAACGCCCAACTGCTCTTGCTGTTCTCATCAACAATAGCAAAGCCACATCAAAGCGCATGTTTGTTGGAGAAAAATGGCTGGTAAATTGTTCACTGATGCTCTTGGCAACCAAACTGCGCATGTCCAAATTGATGAGCAAGGCTATGGTGATTTCCTAGTTGGTGAAAAATCAATCAGTACTTGGATACCACTAGCAAAATAATGATCTAAAAAAGCGATTAGAAAATGTTTCTAATCGCTTTTTACATATTTATATTTATGCAACAAAACAAACACTCTATTCAGCTTGTGCTGTTTGCATTTGGTAATAAACGCCTTGTTTTATCATTAACTCATCATGTGTACCGTATTCTACGATATCACCATCAACCATTACTAAGATACAGTCGGCTGATTGAATCGTTGACAAACGGTGAGCGATGATAAAGCTTGTACGATCTTTCATCAACTTTTCAAAGGCTTCTTGAACAAGGATTTCTGTACGAGTATCAATAGATGATGTCGCTTCGTCCAAAATCAAGATTTTTGGTAATTTCACAAAAATACGAGCGATAGTCAAAAGCTGACGTTGTCCTTGTGATAATGATGCTCCCGCATCAGACAAGTAAGTGTCATAACTATTTGGCAACTGACGAATGAAGAAATCTGCGTTGGCTGCTTTTGCTGCTGCAATCACTTCCTCACGAGTAGCCTCTGGATTCCCATAAGCAATGTTATCGTGGATTGTTCCGACTTTTAACCAAGTCTCTTGCAGAACCATACCGATTTGTTGGCGTAGCTCTTCAACCGAGTAATCAGCCATTGACACGCCATCAAGGTAAATCGCACCCTTATCAACTTCGTAGAAGCGCATCAAAAGATTAATCAAGGTTGATTTACCAGCACCAGTTGGACCGACGATGGCAACTTTTGAAGCGGCTGTAATCGAAAGATTCAAATGATTAATCAAAGTTTTCTGTGGTGTGTAACCAAATGACACATCTTTAAATTCAATTTGTCCTTGAATCTTATCAGCATCAAGCTGCGCTTTTACTGGAAGTGGCTCGTATTCTTCATCTAAAATATCGTAAAGACGTTCCACACAGGCAATGGCACCTTGCAATTCAGACAAGACTGATGAAATATCATTAAATGGTTTGGTATATTGAGTAACGTAATTCAAGAAAGTTGTCAATTGACCAACGGTAAAGGCACCTGACATGATACGAAGAGCCCCGACACCTGCAAGCAAAGCGTAAATCAAACTATTGATAAAGCGCGTTGATGGGTTAACCGTTGATGAATAGAAGATGGCACCTTGCGAATAATCCGCATAAGTATCATTGATTTCTGTGAAAGTATCAATCGCTGCTTCTTGTGCATTAAAGACATGCAAAAGACTCTCTTGACGAATCATCTCTTCTATGTACTGCGTTTTGCGACCACGAGATTTGGTTTGTTTTTGATACAAATGATAACTCTTATTAGCAATAAAGCGTGCTAGGAAAAGAGATAAAGGTGTCAAAATAAGCACCAAACCAAGCATCAACAAATCAATGTCAGCCATTGTCACAATAGTAATGATAATTGTCAAAACCCCAATGAAAAATTGGTTGAAGACATCAAAAGACCATTACTTAGCTGCTCAGCATCAGTTGTGACACGACTAACCAAATCACCAGAGCTTTTCTTATCCAGATAAGAAATCGGCATTTGGTTCAATTTTGTCATAACTCTTTGACGTAAATCATAAATATAACCAAAGATCAAACGATTGTAAATCAAAGGATTTAACCATTGAACCAAGGTATTTAGAGCAATGACAATCACCATTTTCGTGATAATCGGAATAATCAAGGTCAATGATTTTGGTGATAACACCACATCAACAGCATTACCAATAAGGACAGGAAGGTAAACCGTTAGAGCAACTTGGGCAATTGTTCCAAGAGTCGCTCCAATCACAAGTCCTTTTTGAGAAAGAAGCTCTTTAAACAAACGACAGATTGTATCAGATTGTTTTCTTACTTTCATCTTCTAGTCCTCCTTTCCTTTTTGGTGTTGTGAGTAATGGATATCTCGGTAAAGCTCATTACTTGCAAGCAATTCATCGTGACTTGCAAATCCTAGTTGATGTCCCTTATCCAAAAGCAAAATCTTATCAGCAGCCTTCAAACTATTAGTACGTTGTGAAATCAAAATCAAAGTTGTATCACTCAATTGCTCATGAATAGCAGTCAATAATTTTGATTCTGTCAAGTAATCAAGGGCTGATGTTGAATCATCCAAAATAAGAAGCGGAGCTTTTTGAACAATAGCACGCGCAATCGTCAAACGTTGACGTTGTCCTCCAGAGAAATTACGGCCAAAGGCTTCAACTGTCGCATCTAGCTGTCCTTCTTTTTCAGAAACAAAGTCACTAGCCTGTGCAATATCCAAAGCTTTCCAAAGCGTCTCGTCACTCACGTCACCCCTCATTCCTAGAGTTAAGTTAGAACGAATAGTTCCTTGGAAAAGCTCAGCTTTTTGCGGCACCACACTGACCCATGAACGCCACTCACCTAAGGTTTTAGGCGATTTTTGATTTTGGAAAATAGCTAAGCGACCTTCCTGAGGTGTGTAGAGATGTGTAAGGAGTTCAACTAAGGTTGATTTCCCTGAACCAGTTCCCCCAATAACTCCTAAAAGTCACCTGGATTTAGTTGAAAATCAATGTGTGATAGTGATGGTTCTGCTGCTGTTGGATAAGTGAAGCTCATATCGTTGACACTAACCGCAAAATCAGATGTCATTTCTTCAAGTTCAGTCGCCAAGTCTTCAGACTCTTTTTCAAAAACTTCTGTGATACGTTTAGCACTGATAAAGGATTGGTTAAGTGAAGTTACAAGCATTGTCATCTTAAGCAATTCAGTCAAAATTTGTAAAAGATAGTTAACCAAGCAATCAACATCCCTTGAGAAAGAAGACCTTTACCAATTTGGATATTTCCTTGCCATATGACAAGAATCAAAGTGCTGTTTACCACAAGGTAAGTCAAAGGTGTTACTAAACTTGATAAGCGCCCTGCTTTTAATTGTAAGTCAGTGTAGTTTTGGTTCGCAGCCGCAAATTCTCTTTCTTCCTTGTCTACTTGACCAAAAGCTCGAATGACACGAACCCCTTCCAACTGCTGACGTGTCATGTTAACAATCTTATCTGTTGCACGACGAATGCTAGCATAAATTGGATTCAAAAGATGTGACATGGTAAAGACGATTACAAATAAAATGGCAACCATGACTAAAAAGTCGATAGTCATCTTAGAGCTGATATTAAAAGCCATGATGATGGCACCAAAGACAATAATCGGTGCACGTAGGAAAAGACGCAAGAATTGGTTAATTCCTGTTTGAATTTGGTAAGTATCACTGGTTAAGCGTGTCACCAAACTTGAAGTCGTCAGTTTATCATGATCTTCCTTACTCAAACCCATGATTTTTTCAAACAAATCCTTAGTCAGCTGACGCGTATAACCAACCGCGGCTTTTGAAGAAAAGTATTGTGCGGTAATCGCCACAATGACACCGACAACAGCAAATAAGAACAAAAGTCCAATCATCAAAACAAGATTCACCTCGTTATTGCTTGGAATAATCGTATCAACGATTCGCGCAATGATAATAGGAACTAATAATTCAAAAGATGCTTCAAACAATTTGAAAAGGGGACCTAAGACAGTCTCTTTAAGGTACCCTTTGAAATAACGACTTAAATATTTCATATTTCTCTTTTTTAATAGAGATACTAAACTCTAAACTTTACTATTTTAAAATAAGCTCATCAATTCAATCAAATACAAATTGAAATGAACTTCACGCGAGTAGTAAATATTACCACCATTTCGATATAGCTGTCCACCTGAAATCAAAGCCAGAGGATGATAGTAAAAATAAGATTCACCAGTCGTGTTACCAAGACTTGGAGCTACTACGTCGCGTGAATAAGTTTTAGCTAAAGTAATTGTATTTTTACTACCATGCTTTGCAATATAATCAATATAAGATGTTCCAAAGTTATAAGCTTGAACAGCTGTCCAAACATCTACTCCTGCCTCATGGGCTAAAGAAAGATTTTCTGAAAGGACTGTGACCCCTTGGCGAATACTCGTTTTACTATCAGTGATGGAATTAGCAACACCGTCTGAACTTTCGCTAGATTGCATAACGTCGCCATCATTTCCCTTTGTTTCTGTGTAAATCATTGCCAAGACCAACTCAACGTTGGCTGTGGTGTCATTATCGTCTAAAATCTCTTTGACCATGCTTTTATACTGCAATACATTATGAACATTTTCATGAGTGACGTAAACTTGGTAGCCACAGAAAATGACAAATACCAGTACAATCAGGCGTTTTAAGAACTTAAACATTATTTATTTTGAATATCCTCTATATTTTTAATCAAGATGGAATAGGTTCCATTTGGATTTTGAATAAATTCAACCGACTCAGCATCCTCATAAACATTATTAGGAACAATTAATTGGATACCATTTGACAGTGACAATTTTTGATTCTCTAATTTTTTCGTTTGGCGCGAATGGTCAATATCTGAGACCTGAATTGGCTCTGGAATGCTTTCTTTCAACTCATCAACAAAGGTCAAACGAGCTGTTAAATTATTGTCAAAGAGTTGGTCCGCCAGCTTTTCAGGTGATAATTCTTGCTCTTCTTCCAAATTTTTGTGAATGGCTGCTTTCATTTTTGATTGGAAAGCAAAATCATCTTGTTGGAAGTTTTCAGCAATTTTTTGGGCTGCTTGTTCCACCATTTTGATCGATTTTTTGACCGACTGTTCAGGCTGAACTTGCAATAGATTCTCTGAGAAATAGTTAGCAAAGCTACCATTGTGCTTAATGCGTTTTTCAATCAAATAATAATGATGGTTAACACGATTAATCACCAAGGCTTCATCTGGTGTTTGAGCTGCAGATGGGTAATTATTTTGTGTGATTTTAATCGGACTTTCACTGTCACTTGAAATGTGTGTGAAATTTTCTCTTAACGCCACACGAAGAAAAGCAAAATGCTCAACACCGTCTTTGTCAAATTGTATGAAAACCAAATCATTTGTCTTTTGATTATCATAAATAACAAATTCTTCTTTCCAGAGCTGTGCGATTTGACAGATGATTCCATCAAATCATCACTCAAATAACTAAGAAAGACATTGTCTTCTGAGAACGTTCCACGTTTGGCTTCATCTGAGAAAACTTTGCTTAATTTTTTACGAAAATACTCATCAATACGCGGCGTAATCGTCAATAACTGATCTGACAAAATCAATTCCGTATCATTTGGCGTAAATTGATGAATAACAATGCGCTTAATATACAAATCAATCATGGTTAAGTCTGTCTGAACACTTCAAAAAGAGTTCATCTGTTCGTTAATAAAGTGGGAAAGCATCTGTCAATGCTTTAACCTCACGACGAACCTCCTCTAAAATAGTTTCGTTTTGATAATTTTCAAGAGTTTTTACAATCAATTCAGTAATAAGGCGTGATTCATTTTCGCCCATGCCACGGCTAGTAATGGCAGGGGAACCTATGCGAATACCAGATGTCTTAAACGGTGACAAGGTTTCAAATGGAATAGAATTCTTATTGAGCGTAATGTTAACAGACTCAAGAATATTTTGTGCCAATTTTCCATTTTCAACCACTTTAGTCACGTCGACCAAAAAGACGTGGTTGTCTGTACCGCCTGAAATAACTCGAAAATCAGAATGTTGATTAAAGACTTCAGCCATAGCAGCCGCATTTTTAATCACCTGTTCACCGTATTCTTTAAAAGCTGGGTCCAAGGCTTCTTTTAAAGCGACAGCTTTTCCAGCAATCACATGCATCAATGGACCACCTTGAAGACCTGGGAAGATCGCAGAATTAATTTTCTTAGCGATAGCTTCATCATTTGTCAAAATGAGTCCGCCGCGAGGGCCACGAAGGGTTTTGTGAGTGGTTGTCGTTGTCACATGAGCATATGGAACCGGACTTGGGTGATGACCAGATGCCACAAGACCTGCAATATGGGCCATATCAACCATTAGGTAGGCATCAACGCTGTCTGCAATCTCGCGAAATCTCGGAAAATCAATAATACGTGAATAAGCTGACGCCCCAGCAACGATTAATTTAGGTTTGATTTCTTTAGCCAAATCTGCTAATTTATCATAATCGATGCGTTCTGTGATTGGGTCAACTGAATAAGAGACAAAGTGATAAGTTTTTCCTGAAAAGCTGACTGATGCCCCGTGGGTCAAGTGACCACCGGCAGCTAAATCCATTCCAAGGACAGTATCGCCTGGTTGGATTAAAGCCATATAAGCTGCGGCATTAGCTTGACTTCCTGAGTGCGGTTGAACATTGGCAAACTTAGCACCAAACAATTCTTTGGCACGTTCGATAGCCAATTTTCAACCACATCCACACAATCAGTACCGCCATAATAACGTTTTCCAGGATAACCTTCGGCGTATTTATTTGTCAGTACTGTTCCTTGAGCTGACATAACAGCTTTAGAAACCACATTTTCAGAGGCAATGAGTTCAATGTTATTTTGTTGACGAACTTCTTCCGCATGGATAGCTTGCCAAAGTTCAGTGTCAAATGCTTCGTAGTTTTCATTGTCAAAAATCATATCCTTATCTCCCTTTTGATAAGATCAAATCACAATCTTCTCTTGATTGTAAAAGCCGAAACAGTATCAAATAAATTCCAAATCTAATCTTTTGCAAACGTCAACTCAGGGATTTGCGCTAACAAATCTTCTTTTGTAATAGCTCCCTGACGTAAAATACGTGCAAATTCACCAGACAAATCCAAAATTGTCGAGTCAACACCAGTGATGGAAGAATCATCGGCAAACCCTTCGACTGAATTGTCAAACTGCTTCTGGATTTGCGCAAAAACTTTGCCACTTTCTTGACCAGAAATATTAGCTGATGGTCCAATGAGAGGACCAGTCTCTTTAATAAGAGCCAAAGTCTGCGGGTGTTTTGGAATTCTAAAACCAATTGTTGATAGGCCAGAATTGATCCAAGCTGGCACGCGGTCATTTGCCTGTAAAATAATTGTTAACGGTCCAGGTAAAAAAGCATCGTAGAGTTTTTTTAGATAAGTTGGCTGATTTTTTGAAAAAGCTAAAATCGTCTCGTAATCTGCCACATTAAGACTCATGGCTTTGTCTTTAGGACGACATTTTAAGCGATAAACATGTTCAACTGCTTCTTCATTCATGGCTTGTGCAAAAAGTCCATAAACTGTTTCTGTCGGCAAGATCACCGCACCACCCGTTTGAAGTATTTCTTCCAAATTAGCCATTATCCATCACGACCTTTCTATCTTTACCAAATATGTCTTCTAAGACACGGACACGTTTTTGTGGGAAATGTTTGCTAAGCAAAGCACGCAAACCATCTCCTTGCTTATAGCCAATTTCAAAATAAAGTTTACCATTTTCTGATAAATGCTCACCAGCACCTTCGATAATTTGACGGTAAATGGCAAAGCCATCCTCATCCGCAAAAAGTGCCAAGTGAGGTTCAGAAGCAAGAACATTCATCCCAACTTCATCCTTATCACCATAAGCAATGTAAGGAGGGTTTGAGATAATCACATCAAAAGTCCCTGTAATCTGACCGAAAACATCTGATTCCACAAAATCAAGCGACACTTGGTTGAGCTACTGTTTTCTTCTGCCAATTGCAGAGCACCTTGCGAGATATCTGAGGCTGTAACTTGCCAGTCAGGTCGCGCAGACTTGAGTGAAATGGCAATAGCTCCGCTGCCTGTTCCAATATCTAAAACACGTAAATCAGCTTTGCTATTTTCCTTTAAAACCAAATCAACCAATTCTTCCGTTTCAGGTCTCGGAATCAAGACACGCTCATCAACCGCAAGCTCTAAATCACGAAAATAAGCTTTTCCAGTGATGTACTGTGGTGAGCGATGATCTTCTAGCTGAGCCATGATTGACTCAAGGATCTTCTGATCTGATTCAGTCACTTCTTTATTTCGATGTAAGATGAAATCAAGAAGACTCCAGCCCTTTAACTCACGAAAAACGTAAGTGAGGTTTTCTGGGTCCTCCCCAATTTCTTGTAATTGTTTTTCTAGTTGACTGATTGTTTCAACGTAGTTCATTATTTATTTAACTCTTCTAGTTTCTTTGTTTGATCAAAAAGAATAAGCGCATCAATCACTTCATCCAATTTACCTGACAAAATGCTATCAAGTTTTTGCAATGTCAAACCAATACGGTGGTCTGTCACACGGTTTTGTGGGAAGTTATATGTACGGATACGTTCTGAACGATCACCAGTACCAACTGTTGATTTACGTTCAGCATCTTGTTCGTCTTGAGCGATTTGAGCAAAGTGGTCCGCAACACGCGCACGAATGACTTTCATGGCTTTATCACGGTTCTTTTGTTGTGTACGTTCTTCTTGCATTTCAACTTTGATACCAGTTGGAATGTGAACCATACGAACAGCTGTCGCAACTTTATTGACGTTTTGTCCACCAGCACCTGATGCATGATAAATGTCCACACGCAAATCTTTTGGATCGATTTCGTATTCTACTTCTTCAACTTCAGGCATAACAAGAACTGTCGCTGTTGATGTGTGGACACGACCTTGGCTTTCTGTAACAGGGACACGTTGTACACGGTGAGCACCTGATTCGTATTTCAATTTAGAATAAACTGATTGACCTGAGACCATGACAACAACTTCTTTGATACCACCAACACCGTTGTAAGAAGCTTCCATAACCTCAAACTTCCAACCTTGGCTTTCAGCGTATTTTTGGTACATTTGAAGAAGGTCGCCTGCAAAGAGGCTGCTTCATCACCTCCAGCGGCACCGCGGATTTCCAAGATGATGTTTTTATCATCGTTAGGGTCTTTTGGTAAAAGAAGAATTTTAAGTTTTTCTTCGTAATCTTCTTTTGCTGCTTTTGATTCTTTAAGTTCTTCTTTTGCCATTTCTTCAAGTTCTGGATCACCACCAGCATCTTTGAGCATTTCTTCGGCATCTTCGATGTTTTGAAGAACTTTTTTGTATTCACGGTAAACAGCTACTGTTTCACGTGTGCTTGCTTCTTCTTTTGACAAATCCATGAAACGTGTTGTATCACTAACGATATCTGGGTCACTTAGTAATTCTCCTAATTCTTCATAACGGTCTTCGAGCGCTTGTAGCTGATCATAAATGTTCATGTGTGTTTATTATCCTCTCTCTTACAAATTCATTTCTTATTTTTCAGTTGAAATCATGGGATTAAAATAGTGTTTACGACAAACGGGGATGTAAGTTTCATTTCCACCAATTTGAATTTGGTCCCCCTCGTAAACCGGTTTTCCATTTTCAGTTCGCAAAACCATTGTGGCTTTTTTCGAGCAAAACTGGCAAATAGTTTTAATTTCATCAATTTTATCTGCTAAAAGCAGTAGGTATTTTGAACCTTCGAATAATTCATTCTGAAAATCATTTTTTAACCCAAAAGCCATCACAGGGACTTCTAGTTCATCAACCACACGAGCTAATTCGTAGACATGCTTTTTCGTTAAAAACTGACATTCATCAATAAGAACACAATAAGGTTTTTCTGGAAGAGCTTTGACGTAAGCAAAAACATCCATCTCATTAGTAATTGCAATAGCTTCACGGCGCATACCGATACGACTAGAAACAATACCATAACCATCACGAGTATCAAGTGCTGAAGTCATGATGATAACAGGTTTTCCTTGTTCTTCATAGTTATGGGCTACTTTTAAAATTTCAATAGTCTTACCAGAATTCATGGTTCCATATTTATAATAGAGTTGAGCCAAAAGTGACAATCCTACCTTCTACTAATATTCTACTATTCTATCATAAAATCGCTCATGGATAAACAAGTAGAATAAGCAAATTAGCCAGACAAACGCGTCTTCATCCCACCAGACTAAGTATTTGAGCAACAAAAAAAAGCTAAAGCAAATTTTGCTTTAGCTTTTATCACAAAATGTGATATCGGAAACCAACACTATTGAATAACAAATCAAAGCACTAAATAGCCACCCAAATGCCACTCCTTGTACTATTAAGTTGTTAATGCTTACTAAGAATTATAACACAGCAGGTCATGTAAATTTGATGACGCTTTATTAAAAGAATCACGATTATGTTACAGAAATGTATTGTCCGAAAAAAATCTCCAATCAAACAGCCCAAAACCTTATTGACGAAGTAAGCAGATTAAAGTATCTTATAGCAGAAAATGATATTTTTTTAATACCAAGAGGTTAAACTATGAAAGTTGGATTTAGAAAACCAAGTTTAAAGAAGAGTTTGAAAGCTCGTACTACTGCCAAATGGAAAAGACAAGCTAAAAAAGCAATTATTTCAGGATATGGGAAGAAAGGCTCAGGTTGGATTAAAAATCCTAAAAAAGCTGCTTACAATAAAGTCTATCACAAAACAACTTTTGGCTTGTCAGACATTTTAAAACTTTTCAAGTAAGCTTGTTTAAAGCGCAGTGCGTTAGCACAAAAGAGAATTCAGTCTTGATTGGAAGTTTTCTAAAAATTTCCTGAATTTTCCTGCAAAATATGCTACAATGTTACTGTTAAATGATTAAAAAGGAGACTCATATGCCATTCGTAAAAATCGATTTGTTTGAAGGTCGTACTCAAGAACAAAAAGTTGAGCTTGCTCGCGAAGTAACTGAAGTTGTTTCACGTATTGCTAAAGCTCCAAAAGAAGCAATCCACGTTTTCATCAATGACATGCCAGAAGGTACTTACTACCCACACGGCGAAATGAAAAAGAAAAACTAATTTTTCATAGCAACTAAGCTTGAGGCGATTGTCTTAAGCTTTTTTACTGGCTTAAAAATTGCTTTTTTAACCAGAAAACATTATGCTAAAACTAAGAAACGTTCAGGAGGAAAAGCATGCAACTTAGTCATAGTATCCAGATGATGGGAACTACTATTGATATCTTAATCGATTCTGACACCCCAAAAGAGCACATCGCCGAAGTTTGTCATCTGCTTGAACTATACAAGAATCGCTTCAGTGCTAACGATGCTGACTCAGAGCTCATGGTCATCAATGATAACTCTAGCATCGCTCCCGTCACTGTTCACCAGGATTTATTTAATCTAATTGCGATTGGAAAAAAACATAGCTTAGCAACTCCTGGCAACCTCAACATTGCTATTGGTCCTTTGGTACAAAGCTGGCGCATTGGCTTTGATGATGCTAACGTACCTAGTCCTCAAAAAATCCAAAAAGCGCTAGCCTTATCTAAACCAGAAAATATCATTTTAGATGCGACTAAACAAAGTGTCTTTCTAAGCCAAAAAGGCATGAAAATCGACCTTGGTGCTCTTGCTAAAGGTTATATTGCTGATAAAATCATGGATTATTTAAAATCAGAAAAGGTCACTTCTGCCATGATTAACCTTGGTGGAAATGTCCTTGTTTACGGTGATAATCCAAGAAACGATAACAGCATCTGGCGAATTGGCATTCAAAATCCTCAAAAATCAAGAGGAAATCATATTGGAATTTTAACTCTTAAAAATCAATCTGCTGTCACTTCAGGTATTTACGAACGTCGCCTAAAAGTTGGAAATAAAGAATACCACCATATTTTTGATCAAGAAACTGGCTATCCTATCGAAACTGAAATGGCTAGTCTTACCATCGTTTCTGACCTGTCTGTTGATTGTGAAATCTGGACCACACGACTCTTTGGCTTACCTGTCATGCAAGCTCTAGCAACTATTCAAACCACTCCACACATAGAAGGCATTCTCATCACTAAAGATAATCGCTTAGCTTTGACAAACGGCTTGCGCTCCCACTTTCAACCCCTAAGATAAAAGAAAAACACATCTAGGAACAATCCTAGATGTGTTTACTTATGTCTAAACGCTTATTTTTTTGGTTTTCCGTTTAAAATCAAATTAAGAACAACAGCAAATAATGCAGCAATAACAATACCATTTGTTAAGAACATTTGAACTGTATTTGGAAGGCTAACAAAAAGATTTGTTCCGTTAAAACCAACTCCACAAGCGATTGAAACCGCCGCAATGATAAAGTTGTATTCGTTATTTTGGAAATCAACTTGATTGAGCATTTGAATCCCTTGCAGAGCAACCATACCGAAAAGTACAATCATAGCACCACCAAGAACTGGACTTGGAATCATTTGTGCCATTGCACCGAATTTTGGAAGAAGTCCAAGAATCACAAGGAATAAAGCTGTATAGTAAATTGGACGACGTGTTTTGATTCCTGAAATACGAACCAAACCAACGTTTTGTGAGAATCCAGTATATGGGAAAGTATTGAAAATACCACCAAGAAGTACAGCTGCACCTTCTGCGCGGTATCCGTTACGAAGACGTTTGCTGTCTAATTTTTCACCAGTCAAATCTGACAAAGCAAGGTAAACACCAGTTGATTCAACCATTGAAACTGTTGCAATGATACACATCATAATGATTGATGTGATTTCAAATTTTGGTGCGCCAAAGTAGAATGGTTGTGGAATGTGAACAAGCGGTGCGTTAGCGACTACTGATGTATCAACTAAGCCATAAAGGCAGCCACAATCGTTCCACCAATCAAACCAATTAAAATAGCAATTGATTTAATGAAACCTTTAGCAAAAATATTAACCACAAGAACAATCGCAATGGTTACGAGAGCCAAGATTAATGATTGAGCTGTTGGTTTGTCAGAGTTGTCACCCATGTTACCAATAGCAACTGGAATCAAAGTCAAACCAATAGTTGTGATAACTGAACCAGTAACAACCGGTGGGAAGAAATCTACAATTTTTGAGAAAATGCCAGAAATCAAAATCACATAAATACCAGAGACAATCAAGGCACCAAACATGTAACCAGAACCTTGTTTAGCTCCGATGATTGATAACGGTGCAACAGATTGGAAGGCACAACCAAGAACAACTGGAAGTCCGACACCAAAGTGCTCACGTAACTGCAATTGCAAGAATGTAGCAACCCCACACATGAAAATATCAGTTGAAATGAGGTAAGTTAATTGTTCAGCTGAATAGTTAAGGGCACTGGCAATCATGATAGGAACCAAGATTGACCCTGCATACATGGCAAGTAAATGTTGCAAACCTAGGATAGCAGCTTGTGAGTGTTTTTGTTCATTCATTTCCATCTTATGCATCAGCCTCCGTAAAGACAACTTGGCCATCTTTAAATTCTTTGATTCGAGCTAGAGATGTTACAGGTACACCTGTTTCTTCAAGTAATTTACGACCTGTTTGGAAAGATTTTTCAATGACAATACCGATACCAGCAACTTTAGCACCTGCTTGACCAATAATTTCAAGAAGCCCTTTAGCAGCTTGTCCATTTGCCAAGAAATCATCAACGATAAGTACAGTGTCATCTTCTGACAAGAATTTACTTGCGATTGATACTGTGCTTGTCACGCGCTTAGTAAATGAATAAACTTCTGCTGTTAAAATACCTTCTGTCATTGTGATATTTTTAGCTTTTTTAGCGAAAATCATTGGAACATTCATAGCTTGTGCCGTATATAAAGCTGGTGCAATACCAGATGCTTCAATTGTAACAACTTTAGTGACACCAGCGTCTTTATAAGCTTCCGCAAGAACTTTACCCATTTCTTGCATGAGTTCATAGTCAACTTGATGAGTAAGGAAACTATCTACTTTCAAGATATCCTCACCCAAAACATTACCATCTTTTAAGATGCGGTCTTCCAATAATTTCATGGATTCTCCTTTTGAAAAATTTTTAAAATCGGATTGTTAAAACAAACAACTTACTATGAAACTTTTCAAGCGTCATTAAACAAAGACAGATTGTATAAAAAGAGGTGTTTACAAATTGTAAACATCTCTTGCAAAACTCGGTCACATTTTTACAGGTATGCAAAAATGTTTTCTCAGACAACAACTGAGAACTGACTTATTGTTAGACATTACGGTGTCTTGTAGAAACGCTACGCCTATTCGTAGCATAAATAAGTAATATTGAATTTTAACCATCACATTAATGATAGAACTATTGTATCATTTTAAACTTGGATTTCAAGATGACATTGGTCCTATTATTAAAGAAGTAATATTCTGAAAATAATGACAACTTTCCTATTCTAAATTGAATCACCATTCCAGATTGAATTTTTAACGATAACATAATCGACACGTGTCAAGGCATGCAAATCACGACCACCAGCATATGAAATAGAGCTTTGAAGATCTTCTTGCATTTCAATAAGTGTATCTTTTAAATGTCCTTTAACAGGGAGTAAGATTTTCTTACCTTCAACGTTTTTGTGTTCTCCTTTTTGATACTCAGAAGCGGAACCGTAATATTCTTTATATTGTTTTCCGTCTACTTCTACCAATTTTCCTGGGCTTTCTAAGTGTCCAGCAAAGAGAGAACCAATCATAACCATTGTCGCACCAAAACGAATAGACTTGGCAATGTCACCGTGAGTACGAATACCACCATCAGCGATAATTGGTTTGCGAGCTGCTTTTGCGCACCAACGTAGTGCTGCTAATTGCCAGCCGCCTGTTCCAAAACCGGTTTTCACTTTTGTGATACAAACTTACCAGGACCAATCCCAACTTTTGTGGCATCAGCACCTGCATTTTCCAACTCACGAACAGCCTCAGGCGTTCCAACATTACCAGCAATAACAAAAGTATCTGGCAATTCTTTTTTAATGTGCTTAATCATCTCAATGACACTATCAGAATGTCCATGAGCAATATCAATGGTAATGAATTCTGGCGCATCATCTTTTAAGCTTGAGACAAAGTCGTACTCATAATCTTTAACACCTACTGAGATTGAAGCAATCAAGTCTTGGTCATGCATGCGTTTGACAAAAGGTTTTCGAGAAGCCTCATCAAAACGATGCATAATGTAAAAGTAACCATTTTTAGCAAGTTTTTCAGCAATATCTTCATCGATAATCGTCTGCATATTAGCAGGGACAACTGGCAATTTAAAGGTATAATCACCAAGTCTCACATGCGTATCAGCTTCTGAACGGCTTTTAATGATACATTTGTTAGGAATGAGTTGAATATCTTCATAATCAAAGACAGGCATTTCGTTATACATATCAATTTCTCCGTGGTCTTTGTGTCAGTGAATACTCAGACAAGGTCAAAGGACAATCTAAAAAGGTCACTTTTTTCTTTGTCAGAGTAGCCCAAAAACACATCGACTCTTTCATTAAAAAATGACCTTCCTATAACTCTACTAAGTATTAACTTAATAAAGCATCGCTAGGTAAAACCTTACCCTTCCATTATCATTTTACAACTTCATTCGTTTTATGTCAAATATTTTTATTTTATATTTTTACATCGTTCGTTTTTTGCGAACTATATTTACTGGCAACATTTTCATAATTTTTAAGTTTTATTTAAGTTTTATTTCAATTTGACCTAAGTCTTATCCCCTAAACTTTTTCATAATACATTTGCGAAGGAGTTATTGACATGAATTTTATTAAGGGAGCCTGGCTTGTGACAAAAGCTAAAAAAGGATGCACGGGATTACTCGTTTTGGTAACCAGCGCGATTTTGATTTTTGTTCTAGCTGGTTAACCATTAAAAATACGGCAGATTCTGCCGTCACATCAGCTAAAAAACAAGCAGGTGCAACAGTGACTTTATCTGTTAACCGCGAAGCCATGATGAAAGCTTTCAAACCTGGCAGCGAAATCAAGTAGCAACACGACAGCTACTACTTCTGTTGACCTTGCAACAGCAAAATCTATTGCAGAAAAAAGTGGTGTCTCATCATACCTTTTCACAACAACTAGAACGGCTAATGCGGGTGACGGTATTTCTGCTATCTCTACTTCTTCATCTTCTGATGATTCAAGCGATAATGCTTCACAAAATGGCAACCAACCTGAGAACCACGGTGGCATGATGACATCGGGTGATTTTACCATTACTGGTGTTAACACAACTGACAATGTCAGCGACTTCACTTCAGGAAAAAGTACGATTTCTAAAGGAGATGGCATTACTTCAGAAACTTCCGACAACTCCGCACTTATCTCTTCAGATTTGGCTAGCGAAAACAGTTTAAGTGTGGGAGATACCTTCACAGTGACAACTACTGTAGATAGCAATGAAACAAGCTATACACTGACCGTCATCGGCATTTATGACAATTCATCTACTGCCACAACAGCACAAATGATGTCAAATGCTTCAAACCCACAAAACAACATTTACACAAGGCTGACGACAACTAACACCATAAAAGGCGAAACAGATAAACTCGATTCAGCTGTTTATGCCTTTCAAATCCTGAAAAAATAGACAATTTCGTTAAAGAAGTCAAATCAGAAATCGACACTGACACTTACTTTGTGACATCAAACGATGAAATCTACGAACAAATGCTCTCACCACTTAATAACATTTCATCAATTGCATAAAATATCGTTATTTTGGTAGCTATTGCTGATGCAGTTATCCTAACCTTGATTGTTATTTTCAGCATTCGTGAGCGCCGTTACGAAATTGGAGTTCTCATGAGCTTGGGTGAAAATCGCCTTAAAATCATCGGACAATTCTTCACAGAGTTATTCATGGTCACTATTGTTTCTCTTGTGACTGCATCATTTGCAGGAAATTTTGTCGGAAATGCCCTTGGTAACCAACTGTTGTCATCTTCGACTCAGACACAACAAACTACAAACCAAGGACCTAATGGCGGTGGTCCTGGTCAAGAGACAAACTCTTCTAATGATGACAATAAGCAAAATGACTTAAAACCCCAAAATGACAAACTATCCGGCGGTGGTTTTGGCAACATGATGTCAATGGCAACAACTTCACCAAAAGAAGTCGATAATCTCGATATCAAACTAACAGGAACTGATGTCGCAAAACTCGGTGGAATCACCCTTCTCATCTCATTTATCTCAACTATCTTAGCAAGTATTGGTATCATTCGCATGAAACCAAAAGATATCTTATCATCAAATTAGAAAGGATACTCATATAACCTTACACACTAAAAATATTGGCTATTGGTACAGTAATAATCCAGATGATTACCTGTTCAAAGATATTAATTTAAGCTTCGAAAAAGGGAAAATTTATGCCATTCTTGGTCGATCAGGAAGTCGAAAGACCACCTTTCTTTCCTTGCTGGCTAGCTTAGATAGCCCCAAAGCAGGCAAGGTTTACTTAGATTACAAAGATATTAATAAATTAGGCTTATCCAATTACCGAAAAAATGCTGTTTCAACCATCTTTCAAGCTTATAATCTGATGACTTATATGACCGCATGTCAAAATGTCCAAACAGCCCTCGAAATCACAAATACTACCGTTGATAATGCTAAAATCGAAGAGCTTTTTGATCTGGTTGGCATTCCTAAAGAAATGATTGATAAACCAGTCTTCAACTTTCCGGTGGTCAGCAACAACGTGTTGCCATCGTCAGAGCTCTAGCTACCAATCATGATATCATTATTGCTGATGAATCAACGGGAAACTTGGATGAAGAAACTACTCAAGACATTGTCAATATCTTCAAAGACATCGCCCGTCAGCAAAATAAAACCGTGATAATTGTGACACATGAAACGGCTGTCGCTAAAGAAACAGATGTTGTTTTTGAACTCAAGAAAAAACATTTTACCCAACTATAACTATAAACGAAAAGCACCCAGCAATATTGCTGAGTACTTTTTTCTTATTTTAATCTGACAAATCTTGTCCGTTGCTTGCGATAACTTTTTTATACCAGAAGAATGAATCTTTGCGGTAACGTTCAAGACTACCAACTTCTTCATCTGTACGATCAACGTAAATGAAACCGTAACGTTTACGAATGCCTTCGTGTGTTGAGATAAGGTCGATTGCTGACCATGGATTGTAGCCAAGCATGTCAACACCATCTGTAATTGCTAATTGAATTTGTTCAATGTGAGCACGAAGATAATCGATACGATATTGGTCGTGAACTTTACCATCTTCTGTCAAAGTATCGTAAGCCCCAAGACCGTTTTCAGTAACCAAAAGTGGCAAACGGTAACGGCTATACATTTCACGGACAGTTGCACGGAAGCCGACTGGGTCAATTTCCCAACCAAATTCAGTTTTTGGAAGGTTTGGATTGTCAACGCCACGGTAGAAACCTGCTTCTCCACGCGCTGTTTGTTGGTCAGCTGATGGGTTCAAGCTTTCTGTACCATCTGATGCAGCTACCGTTGCTGTATTATAGTAGTTAAATCCGATAAAGTCTGGTTTTGCCGCTTTCATGATGGCACGATCTTCATCAGTAATCACTGGTGTAGCATCTTGTTCTTCAAGATATGCCCAGACCAGATTATTGTATTCACCTAGGATATAAGCATCAAGGTAAAGCCAGTTACGAATAGCATTGAAGTTTTGAGCAGCTAGGACATCTTCTGGTTTTGATGAAGCCGCATAAACCAATGAAATATTTGGTGCTGGACCAATTTTAGCTTCTGGAAGTATTTCGTGGCAAAGTTGCATAGCTTTAGCTTGCGCTACCAATTGATGGTGGTTTTGTTGGTAAATTTCTTTTGTAAGGTTTGTTGTTCCTTCTGGCACGTGAAGAGTACCGATAACAGGACCAACCAAAGTAAGCATATTTTGTTCATTGATTGTTAACCAGTATTTCACACGGTCACCAAAGTTTTCAAACAAGACACGCGCATATTCAGCAAACCAATCTACTGATTCGTGTGTTGACCATGAGCCACGTTCATCAAGAGCTGCTGGCATATCAAAGTGAACATTGTCACAATTGGTTCGATATTATATTTCAAACATTCATCAATCAAGTTGTTATAAAACTCAATTCCTTTTGGATTCACTTCGCCAGTCCCGTTTGGCAAAACACGTGACCAAGAAATTGAAAAACGATAAGATTTAAAGCCCATTTCTGCCATCAAGGCAATATCTTCTTTGTAGTGATGATAATGGTCAACTGAAACTGTCAAATCTGCAGTTCCTGCTGGCAATTCTTTCACATCTTGACAAGAAGGTCCTTTGCCATCTTCTAAAGAGGCACCTTCTACTTGGTAAGCAGAGGTTGAAGCTCCCCACAAGAAATAATCTGGAAATGGTTTTAGCGTTTTGTGTAACATGTCAATCTCCTTTTAACTTTTCATTGACTACAATTATAGCGCTATCATTTCTAAAAAACTAATGCTATCAAATGCTATCCTTGTACTATCATACGAAAAAATGATGACAAATATCAGATATCGAAACAAAATATAAACAATCTGACAATTACCTATCTCAAGTCATTTTCATTCCATCAAACCTAATTTGGCAAAGGCATTATAAAGGCCATCTTCTTCGACATCGTCAGTCACCATATCAGCCATTGCTAGAATTTCTGGGCCACCATTTCCCATAGAAACACCAATCTTACAACACTCAAGCATAGGAATGTCCACTTTGGCATCACCAAAAGCAATGGTATCCTCACGACTAGCCTGCAAATGCTCTAAAATAACGTCAATGGCATGCGCTTTGGTAATGTCTTTAACGCCGAGGTCGCAAATAAAGCTGTTTCCCCTCGACCACCCAAGTGCCAGCTTTTAAGTTTGGAAAAGCCTTAGCAGAATCCAGATGATCTTGGTAGGAATTCAAAATAAAGCTGACTTTATTTAGGTCATCACGGTACAATTCCCCACCATAAACCAAGCCATGAAGAGCATCTTCAGCTTCCATGTGTTCTACTTCTGCAGCCGTTTTTCCTTTTTGCATAACATACCTGCGCATGACAGGACACGCAGCTTCTTTAAAATTTTCCGAAGCAAACAAGCCATTATTAGATTCTAAATAAAATTCTAATCCTCGCTCATGTAACCAGTCAACAATCGCTCTCGAATCTTCTTTTGAAATCATCTGATGCATGATAACTTCTTCATTGTATTCGACATATGAGCCATTACCACCAATCATGCCATCAAGCCCAATTTCCCATAATTCAGGTTGCATTTCTGCACGACTACGTCCCGTACAGACAAAGACTTTATGCCCATTAGCACGCGCTTGTCGAATTGCCAATACAGCAGATTCTGGAATACGATTGTGATAATCCACCAAAGTTCCATCAACATCTAAAAAAATAATTTTACTCACAGCACTGTCCTCTTCGTTTTTAATGCCTCTATTTTACTAAGAAATCAAGTAAAACGATAGTTATATCTTACGAAAAACTGATACTTTCCTCTGCTTTTTTACAATTTCAAATCAAGCTGTAAGCTTTCAGACAGCTTGCTTGCATTTCTGATACAAAATCGCTATCCTAAAACCATGAAAAATGTAAAAGACCTACTGGCTCATCTTCCTTACCGAGCTAGTTTTTATGATAAAAATTTAAAACTGATTTACAGCAATAATCGTTCAGACGGCTCTTTTTTCTCTGAACCCGAAGAAAATGAATTACCACAATGGGTTTGGACCAGCCTTGAACAATCACCCGAAAATGCCCTTCATTTTCAAATTCCTACCGAATCATTTGACCACATCTTATTTCAAACATATCAAGCAGTTAAAGATGATTCTGGTGAACTTTTGGGTGTTATCACTTTTATTCAAGATTTAAAGCCTGTTCTGGCAAGTTACCTAAATGAGTCTGGTCAAGCAATCGTTGGCTGGTCTGATGTCACTTCTGGACCTTCTAGTAGCAATCCTATTTTCGATGATTAAAAAAGAGCCAAAAGGCTCTTTTTGTTTATTCTTAATCACGATAAACAGGCTGTACACCGTATGTTTGAGACACTGGCATCATTTCAATACGATTGAAATTCACATGTTCTGGCTGACTAGCCACCCAAGAAACGGTATTTGCGATATCTTCTGGCATAATGGCGTGCGCTCCTTCGTAAAGTTTCTCAGCGCGTTCATCGTCACCTTTAAATCGGACATTTGAGAACTCTGTTCCTTCGCAAAGCCCTGGTTCGATATTCGTCACGCGAATCTTTGTACCAGCAAGATCAGCACGCAAATTTAGCGAGAATTGTTTGACGAAGGCTTTGGATGCACCGTAAATATTGGCACCTGGGTATGGAATAGTTCCTGCTGTTGACCCAAGATTAATAATCATCCTGAATCACGCTTAACCATGCTTGGCAAAACTTGACGTGTCAGATAAACAAGACCTACGATATTGGTATTAATCATGGTCATCCAGTCAGTAAAATCCGCCTCATATGTCTTGTCTAAGCCAAGTGCCAAACCAGCATTATTGACTAAAAGGTCAATGTGTTGCCAATCTTCTGGTAAACTTGCTAAAGCTTGGTCGATGAGTTTTGGCTCAGAAACATCCATTTGCAAAGGATAAACCTTGTCACTACCTAGTTCTGCTTGTAAGCTCTGCAATTTTTCCAAACGACGAGCACTGACAATAACTTGGTAACCATCTGCTACTAATTTCTTAACAATAGCTTTTCCAAATCCTGCCGAAGCACCTGTTACTAATGCAATTTTTGTCATGTCATTCTCTTTCTATACTCTTCTGGATATAAGAAAGTCAGTTGGTTATCAGTCAACTGATTCTTTCTTATTATTCGTTCATGTCATCAACAGCCTGAGCTGCTGTGATAATAGCTAATTTATAAATATCTTCTGCACTTGAACCACGAGATAAATCATTAACTGGTTTATTCAATCCTTGAAGAATTGGACCAATCGCTTCAAACATACCAAGACGTTGAGCAATCTTGTAGCCAATGTTTCCTGATTGAAGGTCTGGGAAAATAAAGACGTTTGCTTGTCCAGCGACGTCACTATCTGGTGCTTTTACTTCTGCTGTACTTGGAACAAAAGCGGCATCAAATTGCAATTCACCATCGATAGCCAATTCAGGCTGACGTCCTTTAGCCAGCTGAGTGGCTTCACGAACTTTTTCAGCTTGAGGCGCTTTGGCACTTCCTTTTGTTGAAAAGCTAAGCATGGCAATCTTTGGATCAATGTCAAAAATTCTTGCCGTATCAGCAGTGTTTAAAGCAATTTCAGATAATTCTTGAGCATTTGGATCAATATTGATAGCACAATCTGCGAACATAAAACGTTGATCAGTGCTTTCACGGTTCATCAAGAAAACACCTGATGTTCTGGAAATACCTGGTTTTGTTTTGATGATTTGAAGAGCTGGACGAACAGTATCTGCTGTTGAATGAATCGCACCAGAAACCATACCATCAGCCAAATCAAGTTTGACCAACATAACACCAAAATAATTAACGTCTTTCAATAGACGATCAGCATCTTTAGGAGTTGCTTTACTTTTTCGGATTTCAAGAAAGGCTTTCTTCATCTCATCAAACTTATCATAAGTTTGCGGATTAATAATCACATAGTTTTGATCAGCAAAACCGAATTTAGCCAATGACTCTCGAACTTCCGTAGCTTCTCCTAAAATAATTGGTTCAATCAAACCTTCAAATTTTAAACGAGCGGCTGCACGAAGAACACGTTCATCATTTCCTTCAGGAAAAACAATTTTGAGGTTTTTACCAACAATTTTTTCCCTTAAGCTACCAAATAAAGATCGAATCCCCATAAAAATTAACCTTCCATCTATTTTTGTTGTGGCTTCATGATAACGCTATCAAAGTCATCTGTCAAGTTTGCACTTTGAATAATCTCTTTATTTGTGTAAGGGTCTACAAAACGTAAATAATGGCAATGCAGCGCTTGTCGCGTAATACCAAGATCCATGCGACCACCATACAAATCATCTCCCAAAAGTGGGAAACCAATGTGAGCAAAATGCACACGAATTTGGTGAGTTCGTCCTGTGTGAAGTCGAATATCTACCAAAGCCACATCTCCAAAACGTTCCACAACGCGATAACTTGTGTGAGCATATTTTCCAGACAGATGCACGCGACGTGTGATAATACTATCTTCATCTCGAGCAATCGGCGCAATGATTTCACCCTTATCTTCTAGTTCACCTTGACCAGAAACCAAGGCATAATAACGTTTTTCAATGGTCTTACTTTGTAGTTGTTTATCAAGTCTAGCATGGGCATAACCGTGTTTGGCAAAAAGCATCAAACCACTGGTATCCTTATCAAGTCGAGTTACGATGTGAACTTGCTTGTTAGGATAATTTTGCTCCATGTAGTAATATTTGACAAAATTAGCGATGGTATTTGAGTGCAAAACACTTGGAATACTAGCATAACCATGGGGTTTATTGATAATCAAAAAATGATCATCTTCATAGGCAATATCAAGGTCATGTTCGACTGGAATAAGGGTTTCATGTTCCTGTTCATCAGGAATTTCAATCGTCACCACATCTCCCACATCCAATAAATAAATGGCATTTTGCTCAACGCCATTTACCCAAATATTTCCACCTTTAAATTTCACTTTGGCTAATAAGCCTTTTGAGACATCATGTCCCTTTAAAAAGGTTTTTACTTTTGTTCGTCGGTCCGCAATAAATTCAAATTTCACGAATCTACTTCTCCTATAAAGCATCTCTTACGCGCTCCCAGAAACTTGTATGGAAGGGTGTTGCCACAAAGCTAATTTTTTTATCGTCAATACAATATTCAATTTTAGACACATTTTTATAATGCATGGTTTTGTTATCGATTGACACTGTATAAACGCCTTGGCGTTTAGGAATGATTTCAATTTTATCTTTTTTCGGCACAATCACAGATGACCCAAGGGTGCGATAAACACGGTTGTTAAGACTAGAAATCTCTGTCAACTGCATCGCTCCATCGTCGGGTGCAAAATAGCTCCGCCTAAAGATTTATTGTAAGCAGTGCTTCCTGTCGGTGTCGATACCGAAATACCGTCACCACGGAAACGTTCTAACTTCACCTTATCGATGACAACATCAGCAACCATTGTTTTCTCAATACGTTTGATGGCTACTTCGTTAAGGGCACGCGCTTTTACCACACGACCATCTTCTAAAGTGATTTTAACTCGCAAAACTGGATAAGATGCCTTACGCCCCCTATCAGCTCGCAAATTCTCAATTAACTTTTCTACTTCAAAATCTCGGTAATCGGTGTAAAACCCCAGATGACCGGTATGAATTCCCACAAAGCGGACTTTATCAAGAATCTTTTCATACGTGTGAAAAGCAGACAACAGCATGCCATCACCACCAATGGAAATGACAATATCTGGATCTTTTTTAGACAAATAGAATCCTTTATCTTCCTTGAATGCCGCAAAAAGCTTTGAGGCAACTCGTCTACTCTGATATTTCCCGTTTGCTACGATAGCAACACGTGTTACTTTATCTGTAATATTCGTCTGTGTCATCACTATTTCCTACACCATCACTTAATTTCCGACTTGCGAGATCAAATAAAAGCTGTGCTTCCCTAATATCCTCGCGAATTTTTCGCATCTCCTCATCCAATTCAAGGGCAATTTTTGCTGTTGTTTCCAAACGTTTTTTAATTTCATCAGGAAACTCGCCTTTATATTTATAGTTCAATGAATGTTCAATCGTTGCCCAGAAGTTCATTGCTAAAGTCCTAATTTGAATTTCAGCTAGAACTGTTTTTTGACCATCAATGGTATCAACAGGATATTCCACAATAACATGGTATGAACGATAACCACTGGCTTTCATATGCGTGATGTAATCACGTTCCTGCACGATTTTCATATCATGTCGACTACGCAAAAGTGCCAAAACTTCATCAACGTCATCAACAAATTGAACCATAATACGAAGACCAGCAATATCTTGCAAATCTTGTCCAATGTTCTCTGGTTTAATCCCACGTAGCACCATTTTTTCCTTGATACTTTCGACCGATTTTACACGACCAGTCACAAACTCAATCGGTGAATGTCGATTTTGTTTACGAAATTGCTTGCGGATTCCGCGCAATTTAATCTTCAATTCACCAACAGTTTGTATGTAAGGATCTAAAAATTTCTCCCAGTCCATCACATTTCCTTCCTAATGGGATGGGCCTGTCACGCAGACATAACCAATCCTTGTCAAAAAATTGACTTTTGTATAGAATTAATATAACAAACCTATTATACCATATTTCTAATTGAGGAAAAAAGGAAAATTATTTTATGACACACCTTGAAATTGAGTACAAAACATTACTCACTAAAGACGAATTCAATCGTCTTAACAGTCAACTTTCACACGTTACACCAGTAACGCAAACGAATTACTACTTTGATTCAGATAATTTTGACATGAAAGCGCATCGCATGTCTCTTCGCATTCGGACATTGCCAAATCGCGCAGAAATCACATTAAAAATTCCAAAAGAAGTTGGTAATTTGGAATACAACTATGATTTGAGTGTGGCTGATGCCAAAGAAATCATCAAATCAGGTCAATTTCCAGAAGTTGATTTTTTGAAACTTATCGAAGAAAATGGTGTTAAACTATCAAGCCTTAAAAATTTTGGTAGTCTGACAACAACACGACGCGAAACGATGACTGATATCGGTCTTATGGCTCTTGATAGCAATCAATATGCTGATATTAAAGACTATGAACTTGAATTAGAAGTTGAAAATGCTGAAAAAGGCAAAAAAGATTTTGACAACTTCTTAGCTCAGCATGACATTGACTTCAAGTATGCTAAAAGCAAAGTTGCTCGCTTTAGCGCAACCCTTAAGCGAAATTAAAGACGCTTTTTCCTTAGAAAATGCTGAATTATTTCAGTTTTTTTGGTAAAATATAAGTATTAATTTTAAAGGAGTTTATTTATATCATGGCAGAACATTACGCCGACAAACAATTCAAGCTTTTTTCTCTTTCTTCTAACGTAGAGATTGCACAAAAAATTGCGGACGAAGTTGGAGTCCCTCTTGGAAAAGTGTCAACACGCAAGTTTTCAGACGGCGAAATCATGATTAACATCGAAGAAACAGTTCGTGGTAATGATATCTACATCATCCAATCAACTAGCTACCCTGTTAATGACAACCTTTGGGAACTCTTGATTATGGTAGACGCTTGTAAACGTGCCAGCGCCAATACTGTCAATGTCGTTATCCCTTACTTCGGATACTCACGTCAAGACCGTATCGCTGCATCACGTGAACCAATCACAGCTAAACTTGTAGCAAACATGCTTGTTAAAGCTGGAGTTGACCGTCTTTTGACTCTTGACCTTCACGCTGTTCAAGTACAAGGTTTCTTTGATGTACCAGTTGATAACCTCTTTACTGTTCCATTGTTTGCTAAATACTACTGCGACCTTGGTTTGAAAGGTGAAGACGTTGTTGTTGTCAGCCCTAAAAACTCTGGTATCAAACGTGCTCGTAGCTTGGCTCAAACTCTTGATTCACCAATCGCTATCATCGACTACGCTGAAGATGATGCACAACGTGAAGAAGGCTACATTATCGGTGATGTTGCTGGTAAAAAAGCAATCCTTATCGATGACATTTTGAACACTGGTAAAACATTTGCTGAAGCAGCTAAAATCGTTGAGCGCGATGGTGCTACTGAAATTTATGCCGTTGCTAGCCACGGTCTATTTGCTGGAGCTGCTGCAGAAAGCCTTGATGCTGCTCCTATTAAAGAAATCTTAGTAACAGACTCAGTTGCTACTCATGAACGCTTGCCTAAGAATATCAAATACCTTTCAGCAAGCAAATTGATTGCTGACGCGATTATTCGTATCCACGAAAAAACTCCGCTCAGCCCATTATTCTCATATAACGCTAAAAAGGATTAATTTACTATATGATCTATCTCGATAATGCTGCAACTACCCCTCTCACACCATCTGTTATTGATGCAATGACAGAAATCATGGTTAACGATTTTGGTAACCCATCAAGTATTCATGGGATTGGACGTCACGCTAACCAGCGTTTGCGTTCTTACCGCCAGACCATTGCCTCAGCTTTAAAAACTGACCCACGCCGCATTATCTTTACATCTGGTGCTACTGAAAGCAACAACACTGCCATCAAAGGCTATGCTCTTGCTAACCAAGAAAAAGGTAAACACATCATTACCACTTCTATCGAACACCACTCTGTTCTTCATACAATGGAGTATTTGGAAAAACGTTTTGGTTTTGAAGTCACTTACCTAAAACCTGAAGATGGTCATATTTCTGCTAAACAAGTAGCTGACGCTCTTCGTGATGATACGATTTTAGTCAGCACAATGTTTGCAAACAACGAAACAGGTGACCTTCTTCCTGTTAAAGAAATTGGCGAACTTCTTTCAAACCATCAAGCTGCTTTCCACGTTGATGCTGTTCAAGCAATCGGAAAAATTGATGTTTATCCTGAAGAGATTAAAGCTGACTTTCTTTCAGCTTCTGCTCATAAATTCCATGGACCAAAAGGTGTTGGTATCCTTTACTCAACACCACAACACTTTGACAATTTGCTCCATGGTGGGGAACAAGAAGAAAAACGCAGAGCTAGCACTGAAAATATGATTGGTATTGCTGGTATGGCAAAAGCCTTATCAGACACTGTTACTAACAAAGATGTTAATTACAAACACGTCAAAGAATTACGTCAATCCTTCCTTGATGCTATTTCTGGCTTAGACTATTACATCAACGGTAGCCAAAACAAAATGCCTCACGTGCTCAACATTGGTTTTCCAAATCAAAATAACGGCATTCTCCTAACTCATCTTGATTTAGCTGGTATCGCTGTTTCAACTGGTTCTGCATGTACCGCCGGTACTGTTGATCCAAGTCACGTCTTGGCAAGTCTATATGGTGAAGATTCACCACGTTTGGCAGAATCAATCCGCGTTAGCTTCTCAGAACTTAACACTATCGAAGAAGTTCAAGAACTCGCTAAAAAATTAATAGAAATTGTAGGAAAATAGGATGGCATTTGAAAAAGAAATCACTTTAAAAGACTGTCTTTACAGCTATGCTATTAGCGATAATATTAAAAAATATACACTTCGTGACACAACCTTTACGCAAAACCGTATCGGTAATTACGAATTAACGCGTTTATTGGAAAACGTCCCTAATTCAGGTGATGGATTCCCACTAAAAATCACTATCAACAAAGATTTGACAGGTTTCAAATTAAGTATCACTGACAGATCAGGGCTTCGTTTCGTTAATATCTTCAAATCTGAAGATAATAAAATCCTCCAAGAAAAATTCTATTTCTTGATGGACAGCCTCGTTGAACGTGATATTTTCACTAAAAAAAAGCTTAATCAATAAAAACAACTCCAAAGCTACTTCTTATTAGCTTTGGAGTTGTTTTTTTACTCTATTTTGTAAAATTTTGTTTTTGTTTTCACAAAGTTTTTGTTACAATAGATGTAACAAGTAAAAGGGAGATGGTATTGTGACTACTGAGAAATCTATTCCTAAAGCAACGGCTAAGCGACTTTCGCTGTATTATCGCATTTTTAAACGTTTTAATACAGATAATGTCGAAAAAGCAAGTTCAAAACAAATTGCAGATGCTATAGGAATCGATTCTGCAACTGTTCGCCGAGATTTTTCCTATTTTGGTGAGCTAGGAAGACGTGGTATCGGCTATGACGTCAAAAAAATTAATGAATTTCTTTGCTGATATTCTAAATGACCATTCAACAACAAATGTTTTATTGGTCGGATGTGGTAATATCGGTCGAGCATTACTTCACTACCGTTTCCATGATCGTAACAAAATGCAAATTGCTATGGCTTTTGATACAGACGATAATGAAATTGTTGGATATCAAACATCAGATGGTATTCCAGTTTATGGTATCTCATCACTTAAGGAGCACGCACAAGAAGCTGGTATTGAAACTGCTATCTTAACGGTTCCAAGTACAAAAGCTCAAGAAGTTGCTGATATCTTGGTTGAAGCTGGTATCCGTGGTATTTTAAGTTTCTCTCCCGTTCATTTAAATGTTCCAAAAGGTGTCATTGTCCAATACGTTGACTTAACGAGTGAATTACAGACACTTCTTTATTTCATGAGTCAATCAAACCAATAATCAATTAAAATCCAACTGTTTTTTGCTTAGCTGAGTTTATTTAGTATTAGAATACTTTTTCTTGCCTGAAAGTCTTCCTTTCAGGCTTTTTTAGTTTTACAGTACATCTGTTTCTTCCCTAAAACTATAATATTGGTATTTGCCTACTATGATATGATCGAGACAAACGATGCCAATATCATCACAAGCTCGTTTCATTTTCTCGGTAAAAAGAAAATCATTTTCACTTGGGCTGGTAAACCTGACGGGTGATTGTGAACAATAATCAATGAAGTTGCCATAGTTTTACAAGCATAATACAAAATCTCACGAGGCTCTGCGATTGACCGACGAACCGAACCAATAAAAATCGTCCGTTGTTCGATAATTCGATTTTGAGTATCCAAATAAATTGCCACCAAATGCTCCTGCTTTTGGTCGCTCAACTCTAACATCATCTTTCTAGCCAAGCGTTCACTACTCATGATGCGTTCTTTTTGGACATATTCTGCTTTGCTAATGCGCTTTGCCAGTTCAATCATTGCTTTGATTTCAATAGATTTGACATAGCCAACTCCTTTAATTTTTTGCAATTCTTGTAAGGATAAATGCTGAAAGTCAGCAAGTGTATCGATGTGTTTTAAAATATCATTAGCTACTTCTAAAACTGGTCTTGTCTTGGTACCTGTTCGTAATAAAATGGACAATAATTCTTGATTGCTTAATTGCTCGGCACCTAAATCTCTCAAACGTTCGCGTGGCAACATAGCATCTGCTTTCATTTCTATTGCATACATAAAAATACCTCCACTTATTTATTCGTAAGTTAGAGGTATTTTTTTCTTTATTTCACTATTCTAAACGATTTTCTTGGCGTTTAGCGACACTATCCTTGATAATCTGATAAAGACTAGCTGCTAAAGGTACAGCTACTAGCATTCCTAAAATGCCCCAAAGCGCTGCGCCAATGGTAATAGCCATCAATACCCACATACCAGGTAAGCCGATTGAACCACCAACCACGCGCGTAGATAAGATTTCCTTCAAATTGCTGAAGAACGACAAGGTAAATTACAAAGAAAATAGCTTGAGAGACTGACTGAGTTGCGATCAGAATAAATCCAATCGTCAAACCAATGTAAGCTCCCACCACTGGATTAAAGCTGTGAAGGCCACCAGAATCCCGATTGTTGCTGCATAAGGCAAATGCGACAAAAGCATACCTCCAGCTGTTAAACTCCCAAGAATCATTGCTTCCAAGGTTTGTCCGACAAAGAAACCATGGAATCTCTGATGTAAAATATCTAAAACATAGTGGACCGTCTTAGCGTATTTTCCAAGATAAGAATCAATTAACAGATTAAATTGACGAGCTAGTTGTTCTTTACTAGCTAGCACGTAAATTGAAAAGATCAAACTAATAAAGACATTCAGAAGTGTTGAGGCAATGGTACTTACTGACGTTAAAATGCTTGTCAAAACTGATAACACTTGATTCAAAATCTGTTGACTGTAGTCTGATAATGTCGTCATCACATCTGATGATGTCCCAAAGTATGCCAAAATATCTTTGACAACTTTATTGTCATTAACTTCTTTGATAAAGTTTGCAATACCACTTGTATCAATCTTCAACAGTGAATTGATACTAGCAATCAAATCTGGTAGAACAATTGAAAAGAGCCAACTAATCAAAAAGATAAAGGTTAAATAAGCTAAAATCATTGAGACAGCCCGTTTTACCTTCAAAAAGTATTTATTTTTAATCAGACGTGTGAAAATCATCTCATAAAGACTCATAACAATATTTACGATATAAGCAATACCAGCTCCAATCAGAAATGGCTGACTAGCTTTAATCACCGTCGCCACAAGTGATGTTCCCGTATCCCAATATGCCTTAATCGCGTAACATATCACAAATGCAAGAACTATATAATAGACCTGTTTTTTCTCAAATTTCATGGGAAATAAATTCTCCTTAATAAAGTTATTCCCATTATAGCAAATTTTATTAAAATGTCGAAAAGTCTGCTGTTTTGCCTACTTTTATCATTTCAATCCCGCTCAAAGATATATTCTTGCGCGCTTGAATTATAAATCGATTGAACACACATTTCTTTTCAATCATAAGTTATTTTGAAAATCGCACAGTTAGCTGGACGTTTTTTAGGAATTGGCGGATTTTTTGTAGCATGCAAATAAAATCGCATAATAGCTCCACCGTGACTAACAAATAACAAAGTCTCATCTTCTTTGCTGTCTTCTAAAACTTCACGAATAGTCTGCTCCATACACTCATAAACCTGAGCGGTAGATTCACCACCATAACGCACAAAGAAATCACGGTAATCAGAACCATCTTCATGATGAACTGGCGGATTCAAATACTCTTGATGCGCTTCATAAGCCCCAAAATCCATTTCCTTGATTCCTTTCAAGCGAATGTAGTCAACTCGCCCAGTCGCTAGTTCAGCAGTGTCACAAGCTCTCTCTTGCGTTGACGAATAGACACGCGTGAAAGTAATCCCTTCTTGCTCAAAATACCGTCTTGCTGCCTTAGCTTGTTCAATCCTTTCCTCTGTCAATGGAGAATCACACATTCCTTGAATTCTCCCTTGAACATTAAAGCGAGTTTGCCCATGTCGCATTAGATAAAAAGTTTTAATCATTTTCTCCTCCACCATCTTATAGAAGCAAAGCAACTCAGTTCAAAACTATCAACCGAGTTTAGCTCATTAATCGTTTAAAATATTAGCACCACGTGTTGCAATCAAATCTTTGTAGTAGAAGAATGAATCCTTACGTGAGCGGTCAAAGCTATCATTGCCTTGGCCATCGGTATCAACGTAAACAAAACCGTAGCGTTTAGACATCTCAGACGTTGAAGCTGACACAAGGTCAGTACGACCCCACCAAGTATATCCCTTCAAGTCAACACCATCTTCAATGGCTTCATACATTTGTTTGACATGAGATTCCAGATAATCAATATGGTATTGGTCATGGATAGAACCATCTTCTTCCACCTTATCAAGAGCGCCATGACCATTTTCAACAACCATAATCGGTACTTGGTAACGGTCATAAAGCTTATTTAAAGTGATACGAAGTCCAACAGGGTCAATTTGCCTGCCCCAGTCAGATGCTTCCAGATATGGATTAGGTTCGCTTAGAATAAGGTTTCCAGCTGTCTCTTCACCAGATTTTTGCTTATGTGCAATAGAGCTCATGTAATATGAGAATGACATGAAATCAACAGGGTATTTTTCAAGAATTTCAAGATCGCCATCAGCAATTTCTAACTCAATGTTGTTTTCTTTGAAGAAGCGTTTCGCGTATGAAGGGTATTTACCACGCACTTGGACATCAGAGAAGAAAAGATTTTCATGGTCTTTTTTAATCTCTTCCATGACATCATCTGGATTACATGTAGATGGATAAGCTTGCATACGCGCTAACATACAACCAATTTTAAAGTCAGGATTGATTTCATGGCTAACTTTTGTGGCTAAGCTTGATGGCACAAATTGGTGGTTCACTGCTTGATACATCTCTTGCAAATTCAATTTTCCATCTTCAAATAAGAGTCCACCAGACAAATAGCCTGTCATACCAATGATATTGATTTCGTAAAAGTCAACCAGTATTTGACTTTATCTTTGTAGCGATTAAAGACTGTTTCAGTATAACGCACAAAACAATCAATCACTTTGCGATTCTTCCAGCCACCATATTCTGTGATTAAATGAATTGGAAATTCATAATGTGACAATGTCACAAGTGGTTCGATGCCATATTTATTAAGCTCATCAAAAACTTTGTCATAAAAGACTAGCCCTGCTTCATTTGGAGTGGCATCATCACCATTTGAAAAAATACGTGACAAGGCAATTGACATACGGAAAGTCTTAAAGCCCATTTCCACATAAAGAGCAATATCTTCTTTGTAACGGTGATAAAAATCTGATCCCCAACGTTTCGGATATAAACCTTCTGTGTTATTTAAAGCGGCATCCATTTTAGCACGAGTCATTGGGGCTATTAAATTCCTTCCCATTGATTTTCTCTCTTCTGGTGCTACTGCACGTGACGTATCTGAGGTAGCAGGTCCGCGTCCATCAACATTTCACGCCCCTTCAAATTGATTGGCAGCTGTTGCACCACCCCATAAAAAATCTTTTGGAAATTGTTTTGTCATATTTTCTCACCTCATACTTTAGTTTGCTCTTGTATTATATCTTGAAATGTAAGTGTTTTCTATTGCTATCATCTTAAAATAGTACTATCACAAGATAATAAAACTATTTCCTCACCTTAGAGGAAAAATCTTTTCAAAAAAATGAAATCAACTATGAAAACTACTCATTTTTCATTCATTCTATAGAAGAAAATTTGACAAAAGCCCTTTCTCTCTATATAATTAATTAGTTGAAATTATTCTATTTTTTCTGAAAATGGGAAATATATTTTAATAAGTAGTACTGATTTAATGGCTAAAAGATAAAGAGTCGCTTGATGATTTACCCTTTAACCAATGATTACAGTACTATGACTGATTTAGGAGTTTAATTATGTATAATTTTCTATCGTCTTTAGACAGTCTAGTCTGGGGACCACCTCTTCTTGTTCTTCTTGTTGGAACAGGAATTTATTTGTCTTCTCGCTTAGGATTATTGCAAGTTTTTCGCCTCCCAAAGGCCTTAAAACTAATCTTTAAATCTGAAGCAAAAGGTAAAGGGGATATTTCAAGTTTTGCTGCACTAGCTACTGCTCTTGCAGCAACTGTTGGTACTGGTAATATTGTCGGTGTCGCAACTGCCATCAAACTTGGTGGTCCAGGGGCACTTCTTTGGATGTGGATGGCCGCATTCTTTGGAATGGCTACAAAATATGCTGAAGGTGTTTTAGCCATCAAATACCGTACAACAGATGCAAATGGTGAAATTTCTGGTGGTCCAATGCACTACATTGTTAATGGGATGGGAAAACGTTGGAAACCTTTGGCCGTTGCTTCTCAATTTTTGGGGTAACGGTTGCCTTGTTTGGTTCGGGGACTTTCACACAAGTTAACTCAATCACTGATTCACTTAGCAACACTGTTGGCTGGTCACCAAAAATCATCAGTATTGTCTTGGCTGTCCTTGTCAGCATTATCATCTTCGGTGGTATTCAATCAATTTCAAAAGTTGCTGAAAAAATTGTTCCATTTATGGCAATCATTTACATTCTAGCAACAATTGCAATTCTTGCTTTCCACTGTAACCAAATTCTTCCAAGTATTGCTTTGGTTATTAAATCAGCCTTTACTGGAAAAGCAGCAACTGGTGGTTTTGCTGGAGCAACTGTTATCACAGCTATCCAAGCTGGTGTTGCACGTGGTATCTTCTCAAATGAATCTGGGCTTGGTTCTGCACCAATCGCTGCTGCTGCTGCGAAAACTGATGAACCTGTTGAACAAGGTCTTGTTTCTATGACCGGTACGTTCATCGATACCATCATTATTTGTACCCTAACAGGACTTTCAATTATTGTTACTGGTGGTTGGTCAAGCAATCTTAACGGTGCAACTCTGACACAATCAGCATTCTCAACTGTCTTTGGAAACTTTGGTGTCTATGCCTTGACATTCAGTTTAATTCTCTTTGCCTTTACCACAATTCTTGGTTGGGGATATTACGGAGAACGTTGTTTTGAATTCCTATTTGGTGTCAAAGCTATTCCAGTTTACCGTATCATTTTTATCGCTATGGTCGCTCTTGGCGGTTACATTAGCCTTGAAACTATCTGGGTTATCGCTGATATTGTTAACGGTTTGATGGCAATTCCAAACTTGATTGCCTTACTAGCCTTTCACCAATTATTATCAAAGAAACAAAACGCTATTTCGATACACATTAAAAAACAAGAGATTAGGGATTATCCTAATCTCTTGTTTTTACCCTTAAAGAAATCGCTTATTAACGGGATTTCTGTGCCAAACAAGGCATTTTAGTGATATAATAAAAGGTAGCTCAAATTTAACATAATCTACTGATACATTTATAACCTCATTTGAACAAAGGAGGCATTTCTTATGTCAACACCAGAAGAAAACCTACGCTTAGCAAAACGAGGGCCAATTGTTAGTATTGTTGCTACATGGTCATCACCTTATTAAAGCTAATCACTGGTTATTTTTTGAATTCATCGTCATTAATCGCTGATGGTTTTAACAACTTGTCTGATATTCTCGGAAATGTTGTGCTTTTAATCGGACTGCATTTGGCGAGCAAACCAGCTGATGAAGATCACCGCTTTGGTCACTGGAAAATGGAAGATTTATCAAGCTTGATTACTTCTTTCATCATGTTCTACATTGGCTTTAAAGTTCTCTTTCAAACCATTGAAAAAATCATCTCAGATAGCATGACACCTCTTGATCCTGAAGGCGCCGTTGTCGGAGTCATCTCTGCAGCGATAATGTACGGTGTTTACCTTCACAATAAACGCCTTTCACAACGTGTCAAATCAAGCGCACTCTTAGCTGCATCAAAAGATAACCTTTCTGATGCTGTCACTTCTATCGGTACTTCTGTAGCCATCCTCGCAGCTTCATTTAACTTAGTCATCATTGATAGATTGGCTGCCATCGTTATTACTTACTTCATTTTGAAAACAGCCTACGATATCTTTATCGAGAGTGCCTTTAGCCTTTCAGATGGCTTTGATCAAAAAGAACTCCAAAAATACAAAGAAGCTATCCTCAAATTACCAAAAGTTTCAAATGTCAAATCACAACGTGGTCGCTCGTATGGAAGCAATATTTACCTTGATATCGTTGTTGAGATGAATCCTGACCTCTCAGTTTACGAAAGCCACGAAGTCACTGAACAAATCGAAGAAATCCTTCGTAAAGAATTCTCTGTTTACGATACTGATGTTCACGTTGAACCAGGAGCAATCCCTGAAGATGAGATTTGGGATAATGTCTATAAAAAGCTTTATAAAGCCGAAAAAACCATTCTCGCTAAGATTCCAGATTACGAAAACCTTATCTCAGATGACTTCTACCTTATCGATGTTGACGGTCATTCCTATAACAAATCTGAAATGACTGCCCGAAAAAGACACTACATGAGTAAGATCGAAGATTTTGAAATGACATCTATCAGTCAAAAAACAAAGCTTATCACTTACAAGCTCGATAATATGACTCATACAAGTATCTGGCGCCACAAGGAAAACTGGTTCCTTGTCTTCCACCAAATCACTCCACAAGCAACAAATTCTCAAGATTAACCGCAAAACAAGGACTAATACTCCTGGCTTTTTAGATGCTTAGAATTAATCAGTTATTTTAATTAACTGGTTAATTATTTTATAATATAGCACGACTATATTGATAATCAAGAAAAAAGATGAAAACTAAAAAAAGTTCTAAGTATCACTACTTAGAACTCTTTTAATTTATTTTTTAACAGCATCAGTTGCTACATCATCACCAAACCATTTGTTTGAAATTTCTTGGAACTTACCTTCTTGATAAAGTTTTTGGAAAGCCTGATTGATTTTCTTAACCAGTGTTTTATCAGCTTTTCTAGCCCCTACAGCAAAATCTTCACCGTCAAACTCACTAGCAATGATATTGTAGTTATCTAATTCACCTTCTTGTTCAAGGTAATAATTAGCGTAAACTTTATCGATCAAGAGACCATCGATACGATCGTTTTTAAGGTCAATAAGGCTTGTGTGAAAGTTTCATACTGTGTCGCATCATCACCAGATACAATATCTTTCAGGACTTTTGGTTTTGCATTGAAAGCATCATAACCAGATGAGCCAGATTGTGCACCAAGAACTTTATCTTTCATCCCTGCAAAGCTTGTAATTCCTGAAGATTTTTTAGTGACTAGCACTTGTTCATTAACCATGTAAGGATTTGTAAAGAGAACTTTTTCGGCACGTTCATCACTAATAGAATAACCATTCCAAATCAAATCAATCGTACCGTTATTCAATTCAGTTTCTTTCATATCCCAGTTGATTGATTGCCATTTCACTTTAATACCATACTGTTCAAAGACGGCATTGGCAAGATCGATGTCAAAACCAACATTTTTGCCATCTTCATCTTCGTACCCCATTGGTACAAAAGTGTTATCAAAACCAATCGTAATCTTACCATCTTTTTGATAAGTTTTCCATTGGTCTGTCTTAGCAACTTTTTTTGATGACGATGACCCACAAGCAGCTAAACTAACTGTCGCAACAAGCGCCATAGCACTTAAAAGAAGTTTTTTCAATTTCATAAAGACACCTAATGAGACTTTCTGTTATTTTGGATTAATTTTTAAAATGTAATCTGAAATCGTTTCTGCAAATTGTAAATCATGGGTAACCACAATCTGAGTCATTCCAGCTTCACGGTTTTGTAAAATCAATTTTTCAACTTCTTGACGCAATTCAGGGTCAAGCGCTGAAGTTGGTTCATCATAACCAATAATTTGAGGGTCAATCATCATCGCACGAGCAAGAGCGACACGTTGCTTTTGCCCACCTGATAATGAGTAAGGATAAGCATCCGCATGTTCTCCCAAACCAAGACGTTTAAGAAGACCAAGTGCTTTTTCTTTTGCCGCTTCTTTTGTCATTCCCATTGTTTTAACAGGTGACAAAATCAAATTATCTAAAACAGACAAATGTGGGAACAATTGAAAATCTTGGAAAACAAAACCAAGCAAGTTAAGTGTCTCTAAGTGATCGATTGGAACAACTTCACCATCATAGATGATTTCACCCGAATCAATTTTTTCAAGACCAGCAAGCATACGTAGCAAAGTGGTTTTACCACCACCTGAAGGCCCTACAAGAGACAAAATTTTACCATCTTCAATTGTTAAATTAAAATGATCAAAAATCTTCTTTTGACCAAATTGTTTGGAAATATTTTTTAATTCTAACATCTGGTCACCTCTTATTTATAATAATCAAATTTTTTCTCAGTTTGTTTAGAAATCAAGGTAACAATACCAATCATAAGCAAGTAAATAGCCCCTGCCACAAACATCGGTGTAAGTGTCGCATCACGGTTAGCAGCTGTCTTACTTGCAAGCAACAAATCACCAACCCCAAGAACATAAACGAGTGAAGAATCTTTGACAAGGTTGATAATTTCATTGAAAACACTTGGTAAAACAATCTTGAAAACCTGTGGCAAAATAATATAATGAATAGTTTGCAACTGATTTAATTTTAAGACTTTTGCAGCTTCGTATTGACCTTTAGGAATAGCAGCAATCCCACCACGGAAAATTTCAGCAAAATAAGCTGCATAATTCAAGGTAAATGCCAAAATAGCTGCTGGCATACGGTCCATAACCACTCCTACACTTGGTAAAACATAGTAGAAGAAAATAAGTTGCAATAGCAATGGTGTTCCACGCATAATCCATACATATAATGTCAACAACCATTGCAAAGGTTTAAATTTAATCTGCATCAAAAAAGCAAGGATAGCGCCAATCGGAATGGAAAGCACAATAACAATACAGAAAACTTGCAAAGTTACCGCAGCGCCATCTAACAAGCTAGGCAGAACTTGTGAAATATATGACATGTTATCTCCTAAAAAGAATTTGTTACTATTATAATATTATATCAAATTTTCAAACAATTGGGGAGCAAAGAAGAATATTTTATCATTTGATCTTATAAAAATAAGACGATATGACATAACTATATTTATGTAAACTTTATCTTTAAATATAAAAAAGCTACGAGCAAAGCTCATAGCGTTAATGTCATTATAATTTTTTAACAAACTCTGATTTTAATTTCATAGCACCGAAACCATCAATTTTACAATCAATATTGTGGTCACCTTCAACAAGACGAATGTTTTTAACACGAGTTCCTTGTTTAAGATCTTTTGGTGCACCTTTTACTTTCAAGTTTTTAACGATAGTAACACTGTCACCGTCAGCAAGACAAGTTCCGTTGCTATCAAGAACAACCAAGCCATCTTCTTCAACTGAATCAGCTGGGTTCCATTCATAAGCGCACTCTGGGCAAACTAACATTAATCCATCTTCGTAAACATACTCAGAGTTACATTTTGGACAATTTGGTAAAGACATCATTTCTCCTTATCAAAAATAGCTATAACATTATTACTATCATAAAGTTAAAAGTTACATTATCCATTCTACCTTAAAAAGTAAATTTTGGCAAGTATTATTCCACAGTAACCGATTTCGCAAGGTTACGAGGTTTATCAACGTCCAAACCACGTTGAAGTGTTGCGTAGTAAGCAATCAATTGTGCTGGTACGACCATTGCAATAGCTGACAAGAATGGGTGTACAGTTGTTACGATGATATCATCTCCTTCACGAGCTTGGCTTTCATCAACAATTGTAAGAACGCTTGCTCCGCGTGCTTCAACTTCTTGGATATTACCACGTGTATGTGATGCAAGAACAGGGTTGCTTGAGATAAGTGCAATAACAGGCACACCTTCTTCAATCAATGAAATTGTACCGTGTTTCAATTCTCCAGCTGCAAATCCTTCACATTGAATGTATGAAATTTCTTTTAATTTCAAGCTAGCTTCCATGGCAACATAGTAGTCTGAACCACGACCGATGTAAAAGGCATTGCGGGTTTCTTTAAGAAGTACTTCTGCTTTTTCGGCAATCGTATCTTTTTCAGAAAGTGTTGCTTCGATAGATTGTGCAACAATAGCCAATTCGTGAACAACATCAAAATCAGCTGCTACTTTGTTGCCATTAGCATCACCAACTGCTTTAGCAAGAATTGCCAATGTAGCAACTTGAGCTGTGTAAGCTTTTGTTGAAGCAACTGCAATTTCAGGTCCTGCATGCAAAAGCATAGTGTATGTTGCTTCACGTGACAATGTTGAACCTGGAACGTTTGTAATAGTCAAGCTAGGAATGCCCATTTGATTTGCTTTAACCAAAACTTGACGACTATCAGCAGTTTCACCTGATTGTGAAATCATGATGAAAAGTGGTTTTTTGCTCAATAAAGGCATGTTATAGCCCCATTCAGATGCAATACCAAGTTCAACTGGTGTGTCAGTCATTTGTTCAAGGAATGATTTTGAAGCAAAACCAGCATGGTAAGATGTTCCGGCAGCCAAAATGTAAATACGATCTGCTTCTTGAATAGCTTTGATAATTTCAGGATCAACAGTGACTTGATTATTGTCATCTGTGTAAGCAGTGATTAACTTGCGCATAACTGTTGGTTGTTCATCAATTTCTTTTAACATATAGTAAGGATAAGTTCCTTTACCAATATCAGATAAGTCAAGTTCAGCTGTGTAAGAAGCGCGTTCGATAGCATTGCCATCATAATCCATAACTGAAATAGAATCTTTTGTCAAAACAACCAATTCCTTGTCATGGATTTCCATAAATTCGCTAGTTTCGCAAATCATAGCCATAGCATCTGAACATACCATGTTGTATCCGTCACCCAAGCCAATCAAAAGAGGTGATTTATTTTTAGCCACATAAATAGTATCAGGATCTTCAACATCAACCAAAGCAAACGCATATGAACCTTCAATGATTTTCAAAGCTTTTTTAAAAGCTTCAAGAACTGACAAACCTTGTTCAACAAATTCACCAACTAAATGAACAGCGATTTCAGTATCAGTTTCACCTTTAAGATGGTGATTTGAAAGATATGTTTCTTTAATTTGTAGATAGTTTTCAATAACACCATTGTGAACCAAGACGAAACGTCCAGTTTCAGATGTATGTGGGTGAGCATTCAATTCAGTTGGTTGACCGTGAGTTGCCCAACGGGTGTGACCAATACCAGTGTAACCAGCCATATCAATTCCGATTTTCGCACGAAGATCAGCAATACGTCCAACTGATTTAATCAAGCGACCTTGATTAACACCATTAGTAACGTAAATTCCTGCAGAATCGTAACCACGGTACTCCAATTTTTCAAGACCTTGCATTAAGATGTCTGTTGCGTTTTTGTTTCCAACAACACCAACAATACCACACATATTTTTTTACCTTTAATAGGAAAAACCTATTATCTCTTTCTTATTTTTTGAATTGGTATAGTCTAATAAAAACCTACCAAAACCCTACAGCAACAGTATATAACTTTAATTTTACCTTGTCAACAGAAAGATTGGTATAAAATATACTATACCAATCTTTTTTAGTATAAAAGAAAAATGAAACCAACAAAAAACAGAGTAGCTAAACTACTCTGCTGTAATAAATCCAAATTGATTAAGTGGTAAAACTTTGAAAGTAACAACACCACGAATTTGACTTTCCTTGATTAGTCCAAAACTACGACTGTCATTAGTATTCTGACGATCATCATTTAAGACTAGATAATACCCTTTTGGCACTTCGTTGTATTTACCATTAGAAACAGTATTAACAGAAAAATCAGAAGTAAATGGCTGTTGGGTATCCGAAGTTGACAAATATTCGGATTTTATCTTGCTAATGTACGGTTCTTTTTTTACTTTGTTGTTAACATAAAGAATATCATCCATTACAGTCACACTTTGTCCAGCTGTTGCGACAACACGACTAATGTAAAAAATACCATCTTTCTTGTAAACGATGAAATCTTTATAGCGTGGTTCTCGATTTCGATTAACAACTACGACATCACCATTTGATAGGTATGAATTAGCGGCATCCGTCATGCTACTTTAAGTGATTGAAAATGAACAAAATCCTACAACAAAGAATATCGCTAAAATAGCAATTAAGACTAAAATAATGTTTCGAATAAAATCGCGCTTAACCATAATTTCTCCTATTCTTTGTTCTATTATATCATGTTTCTGAACATAAAAAAAGTAGGCGTGTGACTTTTGACACAAAGTAAGTAAATTAGCCTTGTTTTATCTAGATAAAAGAATAAAAAATGATAATATTTGCCCCTTCTGTGCCCCTCGCCACCATTTTGACATAAAAAAGAGCTCTACAATTTCTGTAGTGGGTAACTCCACTGTGGAATTATAGGGCTTTTTGAATATACACAAAAAGTCCCATATAACTTATAATGAAAAGCGACCAAACTCACATTAGAAAGCATCATATGGAACAACTCTATCATACTACACAATTGATTGGAATTAAAGACAAAAATATCACGTTAAACAAAGTTTTGAAACACAAGACACACATTGAGATGATAGCTACACTGGACTACGCTCCTGGAAACTGTAATCACTGTCAGGGAAAACAGATAAAATATGACTTCCAAAAGCCATCGAAAATACCAT
>ENA-OQIG01000100-OQIG01000100.1-human-gut-metagenome-genome-assembly--contig:-NODE-100-length-47969-cov-3.869947_pt1 | contig 47969 bp, 55 predicted proteins | sample MGYA00242576_ERZ504741 | MGnify/ENA primary metagenome ERZ504741 (study PRJEB26092, sample SAMD00036436) | human gut metagenome | host: Homo sapiens | study: EMG produced TPA metagenomics assembly of... | reverse complement strand
TGAGGCAAAAGCTCCTACCACATCGGTGATGCCTGAAGATAGCGGCGTACGAAGTCACTGAGGCATAAGACGGTTCGTTTTCTTTCTTCTTGACTTGCTGCCGGAGCAATGGGAAGGTGATACCGTCTATAATCAGATTATCTCCATCCGCATTGGCAGGACAGAGCTTAAAAATAGTTTTTACCTCAAAATCTCTGTCCAGTTCGTTCAACATCCGGTTAGCTTCTTTATAAAGTTGCATCGCTTCTGAAGCCTTGCTCCGTTCTTCTTCCGGGAAAGTGGTCAACCAGATAGCACGGCAAGAGTCACATCCGTGAATATTGGCAATGGCAGCATAACGCGGTTGGAATCCCCAGGCGTGGAAGAAGTAAATCCAGTTGATATAAGGGGTTAAATCATGAATGGCGAATGATGAACGATGAGCGGGGGAGGAGCTATCAACGGTGAATGATGACGGGTTATGCTTTTCCATATTTGACTGTTTTAATACTGGTAATCATAAGTTTCATTAATTCATTTGCGTCTACAAACATGCTTGAATATTCTGTTTCGGATAAATATTCTGTTTTAAATAACAATTCAAGCCGGAAAAGGGTTTCGTTACGTTCTTTTGGGGCGATGCTATATTATGAATAAAGTCGGCGTTGCTTTCGGCGCATTCCGTTTCTTTTTGCAGAACTCCGATGGCTGTACCGGATATTAGAATCTGGTCGGATAGAGAGTAAGCTTTTCTTTTGTCCGGATATTTATGCAGGTTTACGATTCGTATCGTGAAAACCATACTTTTATCTTTCAATATATTTCCCATTCTCCTCGCATTTATTGTTCCCCGGTCCTCGTTTATTGTTCATCGTTCAAAATAGATCTCTTGTCCGCGATAGGTTTCGTCTACCTGTCCGTCAGTATACAATAGATGTCCGTTGGCAAATGTCTTTTCTACTTTCCACTCGAACGTACGTCCTTCAAGCGGGCTCCATCCGCATTTGCTTAAAATCTGATCCGCGCTTACCGTCCATAATGCATCCGGACGAACCAATACGAGATCGGCCTGATAACCGGGGCGGATAAAGCCGCGGTTGTGAATATTGTATATTTGTGCAGGGGCGTGACACATCTTTTCGACAACCTTTTCTATCGTAAAGATACCTTCGTTCACCAGTTCGAGCATGCTGACCAGAGAGAACTGGATCATAGGCATACCGGACATTGCTTTCAACGGCCCTCCTTCTTTTTCTTTGAGAAGGTGTGGGGCATGGTCTGTCGCGATTACATCGATCAGGTTGGAGTTGACTGCCTGGCGGAGCGCATCCCGGTTGGTTTTTGTTTTGATAGAAGGATTACACTTGATGCGTGCACCGAGTTCCGGATAATCGGAAGAGTCGAATAACAGATGTGAAACGCAAGCTTCTGCTGTGATTCTCTTTTCCTCTAACGGGATATCATTGTCAAACAGTGAAAGTTCTCTGGCTGTAGAGATATGCAGGATATGCAGGCGTGCATCTGCAATGCGTGCCAGGCGTACAGCCAGTTCGGACGATTCGTAACAAGCCGCAATCGAACGTATTTTAGCATGATAACCCATCGGAAGGGTCTCATGATGAACATGGTAATATTGGTGAGGATATTTTTCAATATACTCTTTTACATACTTCTCCGTATTCTTTTTAATCGTTTCGTGATTCTCGCAGTGAGCGGCAATCAGCAGATCGGTTCCATTGAAAATATTCAGTAGACTGTTCATTTTGTCTACCAGCATATTTCCGGTACTCGATCCCATGAAAAGCTTAATTCCGCATACACGGTTCTTGTCCAGTTTGTCGAACTCGGTATAGTTATTATTGGTTGCCCCGAAATAGCACGAATAGTTAACGCTACACTTTTCGGCAAGCAGATCGAACTTGGCATTGAGCGCATCCAGTGTGGTCGTTTGCGGATTTGTATTGGGCATGTCCATGATAGAGGTTACACCTCCGGCTGCGGCAGCCCGGCTTTCGGTAGAGATGTCGGCTTTGTGGGTTAGTCCCGGATCACGGAAATGTACATGATCGTCGATCACACCCGGAATCAGATAGCATCCGTTGGCATGGATTGTTTCTTCGCAGGGGATAGCAGGTTTCTGTCCTTTTTCAAGTACTTCGGCTATTTTTTCCCCTTCGATAACTACCGAACCGCGCGCAGAACGTCCTTCGTTTACTATGGTAGCGTTTTGTATTAATGTTCTTTTCATATCTTAATTCATTTTTGTTTTCTGGGGGAATGTGTGAAACCAGCTGTTCACTTTCAGTTTGATGACACCGAATACCGCTTCACCAAAGATGCTGCTGTTCATTTTTGAAGTACCCAGTTCGCGGTTGATAAAGATAACCGGTACCTCGATAATCTTGAATCCGCATTTGTAGGCCGTAAATTTCATTTCTATCTGAAAAGCATACCCCTTAAAACGTATGTGGTCGAGATCGATGGTTTCGAGTACCTGGCGACGGTAACATTTAAATCCGGCAGTCGTATCGTGTATTGGCAGTCCGGTAACGATTCGTACATATTTAGATGCAAAATAAGACATCAGCACACGTCCCATCGGCCAATTTACTACATTCACTCCGCTTACGTATCGAGAGCCGATAGCTACGTCGCCTCCCTGAACGGCACAAGCCTCATAGAGCCGTGGCAGATCGTTGGGATTATGACTGAAATCGGCATCCATCTCAAAGATGTATTCGTATGAATGTTCCAGTGCCCACTTGAATCCGGTGATGTAGGCTGTTCCCAATCCCAGTTTACCTTTACGTTCTATCATGAAAAGGCGGTCGGGAAACTCCTGCTGCAAGGTCTTTACAATGGCGGCGGTCCCGTCAGGAGAACCGTCTCGATGATCAGAATATGAAAGGTCTTTTCCAGTCCGAAAACGGCGCGGATGATGTTCTCTATGTTTTCCCGTTCGTTGTAGTAGGGATGATTACGATGCTGTCCGATGTCTGCATATTGTGTCTAAATTTGAAGACAAATGTAATGCTTTTCCGCTACTAACCAAAGATAGCGCATTAAAACTAAGGATAATTTAGTACTTTTGCGGTGAATTTGCATCACAGGTTACAGGGATTTGCATAGATGGTTCGGAAACATGTTTCATCCGTGTAAATCCATAGGATCGGTGATGGGCTAAAATTGCATTTATGACAATTACTGAACTGCAACATCAATATGCGGGGCATCCGAATGTAGAGGCCCTGAATAAACTGTTGGGGGAGCCCGCAGTCAGACATATCTATTGCGGCGGCTTATATGCTTCCGCTGCTTCCTTGTTCGCTTCGGCATTGGTTGAAAAGAGTCCTTGCCCGTTTGTTTTTATATTAGGTGACCTGGAAGAAGCCGGTTATTTTTATCATGATCTTACCCAAGTGTTGGTACAGAGCGCATTTTGTTTTTCCCTTCTTCGTTTCGTCGTTCAGTGAAGTACGGACAGAAAGATGCCGCTAACGAGATTTTGCGTACCGAAGTGCTCAGTCGCTTGCAGAAAGGTGAGGAGGGATTGTGTATCGTCACTTATCCCGATGCATTGGCCGAAAAGGTCGTATCACGGCAGGAATTGAGCGAGAATACCCTGAAACTGCACGTGGGTGAGCGGTGGATACGGGTTTCATTACGGATGTATTGCATAGTTACGGGTTTGAATACGTGGATTATGTATACGAACCGGGGCAGTATGCCGTTCGTGGAAGTATTATCGACGTGTTTTCATTTTCGTCCGAGTATCCCTATCGTATTGACTTTTTCGGTAATGACGTGGAGAGTATCCGTACATTTGAGGTCGATTCACAGTTGTCGAAAGAGAAGAAAGAGAGTATTGTGATTGTGCCCGATCTTGCCGTAACCGGAAAGGTTACAACTTCTTTTCTTGATTTTATCCCGAAAGATACCACTTTGGCGATGCGTGATTTCCTTTGGTTGCGGGAGCGTATTCAGGTTGTTCACGATGAATCGCTCACACCGCAGGCTCTTGCTTCTCAGGAGGCCGAAGAGAATGGAGGCATTACTCTGGAAGGAAAATTGATCGATGGGAGTGAGTTCACTGTTCGTGCGCTCGATTTCCGGCGGATGGAGTTTGGTAACAAGCCAACCGGCACACCGGATGCTACCTTGACATTTCATACTACGGCACAACCTATTTTTCATAAGAATTTCGATTTGGTGGCGGAGTCTTTCAAAGAGTATCTGAACCGGGGATATGCACTTTATATCTGTAGTGACAGTACGAAACAGACGGATCGCATCAAAGCCATTTTTGAGGATCGGGGAGACCGGATTCAGTTTACGGCTGTGGAGCGGACTCTGCATGAAGGGTTTGCAGACGATACCTTGAAACTTTGTTTGTTTACCGATCACCAGTTGTTCGACCGTTTCCATAAATATAACCTGAAGAGTGATAAAGCCCGTTCCGGAAAGGTCGCCCTTTCGCTGAAAGAGTTGAATCAGTTCACTCCCGGTGATTATGTGGTACATACCGATCATGGTGTGGGACGTTTTTCCGGTCTGGTACGTATTCCTAACGGAGATACGACACAGGAGGTCATGAAACTGGTCTATCAGAATGAAGATGTGGTATTTGTTTCTATCCATTCGTTGCATAAAGTTTCAAAATATAAAGGTAAAGAAGGAGAAGCCCCCCGACTGAACAAATTGGGTACGGGCGCTTGGGAGAAACTGAAGGAGCGTACAAAGACAAAGATTAAAGATATAGCCCGTGACTTGATAAAACTTATTCACAACGTCGTGAAGAGAAAGGGTTTGCATACAGTCCCGATAGTTTTTTGCAACGGGAATTGGAGGCTTCGTTCATCTATGAAGATACCCCCGATCAGAGTAAGGCTACGGCGGATGTGAAACAGGATATGGAACGGGATATGCCTATGGATCGCCTGGTATGCGGAGACGTTGGCTTCGGTAAGACTGAAGTGGCCATCCGTGCCGCATTTAAAGCCGTAGCAGACAATAAGCAGGTAGCCGTACTGGTGCCTACAACGGTTTTGGCATACCAACACTTCCAGACTTTTCGTGATCGCCTGAAAGGACTTCCCTGTCGGGTAGAATATCTCAGCCGTGCCCGTACGGCGGCACAGGCAAAGGCGGTAATCAAAGGATTGGAAGCTGGAGACGTGAATATTCTGATCGGTACGCACCGTATCTTGGGAAAAGATGTCAAGTTCAAAGACCTCGGACTACTGATTATTGACGAAGAGCAGAAGTTCGGTGTGTCGGTCAAGGAGAAGCTGCGGCAGATGAAGGTCAATGTGGATACATTGACAATGACGGCAACTCCTATTCCGCGTACTTTGCAATTCTCGCTGATGGGAGCGCGTGACTTGAGTGTGATTTCAACTCCACCTCCCAACCGTTATCCGATACAGACGGAGGTACATACGTTCAGTGAAGAGGTGATAGCTGATGCCATTAACTTTGAGATGAGTCGTAATGGGCAGGTTTTTCTGGTAAATAACCGTATAGCCAATCTTCCGGAACTGAAAGCAATGATTCTTCGTCACATTCCGGATTGCCGGATAGCCATCGGACACGGACAGATGGAGCCGGCGGAATTGGAACAGATCATTTTCGGCTTTGTCAATTATGACTACGATGTACTGATTGCAACCACTATTATCGAGAGTGGAATCGATATACCGAATGCGAACACGATTATTATCAACCAGGCACAAAACTTCGGATTGAGCGATCTGCACCAGATGCGCGGACGTGTGGGACGTAGCAATAAAAAGGCGTTCTGTTACTTGCTGGCTCCTCCGTTGTCTTCGTTAACCCCCGAAGCCAAACGTCGCCTGCAGGCGATCGAGAATTTCAGTGATCTGGGTAGTGGTATTCATATTGCCATGCAGGATCTGGACATTCGCGGTGCGGGTAATATGCTGGGAGCCGAACAGAGTGGATTTATCGCCGATCTGGGTTATGAAACTTATCAGAAGATATTGTCGGAAGCTGTGCATGAACTGAAAACGGATGAATTTGCCGAACTTTATGCTGACGAATTAAAAGGAGAAGGTGTCATTAGTGGTGAAGAGTTTGTTGAAGAATGTCAGGTGGAAAGCGATCTGGAATTGCTGTTACCGGCTAATTATGTGACGGGCAGCAGCGAACGTATGTTGCTGTATCGGGAACTGGACGGACTGACTCTCGATAGAGATGTAGATGCTTTCGTTCACGATTGGAAGACCGTTTCGGCCCTATTCCGCCTGAGACTGAAGAATTGTTGCGTATAGTACCGTTAAGGCGCCTGGCTGCCCGATTGGGAGTGGAGAAAGTGTTCTTGAAAGGAGGACGTATGACACTGTTCTTTGTCAACAATGCAGAAAGCCCGTATTATCAGAGTGCTGCTTTCGGCAAGATGATCGACTACATGATGAAGTATACCCGAAGATGTGATTTGAGAGAGCAGAACGGACGTCGGTCTATGTTGGTAAAAGATATTCCGAATGTGGAAACGGCTGTCAGTGTACTACTGGAAATTGTGGCATTACCGGTGAAAGAGAAAGAGTAAGTGAAGTGTGGAAAGAGGAAGTTGTCATTTCCTCTTTCCGTATAGTTTGTCTATCAGGTCCGCCCGTCCGATGCGGCGCAATTCATTGATGATATTCCGTCGTTCTTCCGGTTTATACCAAAAGAAAAATTGTCTTTGTGCCAACTTTTCCCGTTGAGTCTTGGCACTGAATACCGGTTCGAGTGTATACGGATGAAAGCCTGTATACCAAGCTTCGGTGGCTACGGTCATAGGGGTAGGGGTGAAATCCTGCACTTGTTCCAGATGGAAGTCCAGTTGTTTGGTGATGACTGCCAGTTCCGCCATATCTTCTTCTTTACAGCCCGGATGACTGGAGATGAAATAAGGGATCAATTGTTGGCGCAAGCCAAGTTCCCGGTTGATTCTGTCGAATATCTTTTTAAATTCTCCGAATTGGCTGAAAGCGGGTTTACGCATGATACTCAGTACCCGGTCACTGGTATGTTCCGGTGCAACTTTCAGGCGCCCGCTGACGTGGCGGGCTATTAGTTCGCGAGTATATTCTGCTGTGATTTTGTTGACGGTAGCATCCTTGCTTTGATGGAGCAATAAGTCGTATCGCACTCCACTTCCGATGAAACTTCGTTTGATCTCAGGTAAAGAGTCCACTGCATAGTAAATATCCAATAGCGGACGGTGATCCGTATTCAGGTTCGGACACACTTTGGGATGAATGCAAGAGGGGCGTTTACAACGTTTGCAAAGGGAGAAATCTTTCCCGCCCATTTTATACATATTGGCAGAAGGGCCTCCTAAATCGCTCAGATTTCCTTTGAAATCGGGCAATTGAACTACCTCTTTTACTTCTTTCAGAATGCTTTCCTTGCTTCGGCTGACTATAAATTTTCCCTGATGGGCGGAGATGGTACAAAAAGCGCATCCGCCAAAACATCCCCGGTGGATATTAACGGAAAATTTAATCATATCATAAGCCGGAATGCGTTTGCCTTTGTATTTGGGATGAGGCAAACGAGTGTAAGGGAGATCGAACGAACGGTCCAGCTCTTTCTCTGTCATAGGAGGGTAGGGTGGATTTACAACCACTGTTTTACCATCGACAGCCTGTACGATTCGGGCTGCCGCGTATTTATTGCTTTCCTCTTCTATATGACGGAAGTTGGTTGCCTGTTTCTTTTTATCAGCCAGACATTCTTCATGCGAATAGAGGGTGATATCATTCTCATCGGATTCATATTCCTGGTCAGATAAGCCGTCTGCGGGATAGAGGATAATGCCGGAGAATGAATGTCGGATGATGAAATCACTCCATCCTGATTATCACACAGGGCTGTCAATCGGCGGACCAACTCACAAATAGGCTTTTCTCCCATGCCGTAAATCAGCATGTCGGCACCGCTTTCACAAAGTATACTTTTCTTTAACCGATCCTGCCAATAGTCATAATGGCTGAGGCGGCGCATACTTGCTTCAATACCTCCCAAAACAACGGGAACATCGGGATAGAGTTTTTTCAGAATTTGGGTGTATACGATCGAGGGATATTCCGGTCGCATATCGGGACGTCCGTCCGGGGTGTAAGCGTCATCGCTACGTAAGCGTTTGTTAGCTGTATATTTGTTCACCATGGAGTCCATGCAACCTGCACTGATGCCGAAAAAGAGTCGGGGACGTCCCAGCTTGCGAAAGTCACGCAAGTCGTCACGCCAGTTGGGTTGGGGCACAATGGCTACACGCAGCCTTCGGCTTCAAGGATACGACCGATAACGGCGGCTCCGAATGAAGGATGGTCCACATAAGCATCGCCGCTAAAGAGGATAACATCCAGTTCGTCCCAGCCGCGAAGCTCTACTTCTTTCTTGGTAGTGGGTAACCAATCGGTAAGTCGATATTCTTTCATGGGGACAAAGATACGGATAATTTCGCTATACGAGGGCACGGATAAAGCAGAAGATGAACCAACCGCATACGGCTACCTTCAGTACGGTGCCCAACAGGAACCCTGCAAATGCTCCGAATCCTGCTTTCAGCGCGTATTTCGTTTCTTTTCCACCCAATAATTCGCCTACAACTGCGCCCACAAACGGGCCGATAAATACGCCCCAGGGGGCGAACAGAAAAATGCCGGCAAAGGTACCGATGATGCAACCCCATTTACCCCATGGGGTACCTCCGAGTCTTTTTACACCGAACATCGGAATGAAATAGTCGAGTATTTGTATCAGTACCACAATGAACAACCAGAAGAATAGTTGTGGAATGGTAAAAGAAACCTTATCGGTGAAATGCAGAAATACCAGTGCCAGATAGGAGACAGGAGGCCCGGGAAGCATAGGGACGATACATCCGGCTAATCCGACAAGCAGGCAGATACTACCCAGAATAATCAGGAATATATCCATGCGTTCAACCTATTCTTTTGATAATGGCAATAAATTCTTCATTGGTCATTCCGAAGTCTTGTTCGCGATAGTTCACAAAGTCTTCCAGATACTCTCCGGCTATTGTGTCCAGGATTTCCTTACCATTGAGTCCTTCTTCATCGAGCATAAAGCGAATCATACCCTGATAGGCATGAATCGTCTTCAAGCGTTGTTCCGCTCCGGCCACTCCCATCATCTGGCAATGATGTTCGTTGCGGGCTATAAGATAAACGGTAGCGTAGAACTTTTCTGCGCTACCGAATGTACTTTTGATTTTTTTGATTGCCGTTACCGGCCATTTTTTTATTTGATTTTGTATTTCGCTCATAAAATAGTAAACTGTAAAGTCATCCGTTCTCCATCATATATTTCACGGAATCCGATACCTTGTTCTGATAAATATTCCTTAAGATCCTGGAATGCAGCCACCTGATCCGTTACAATCTCCATCTTGTCACCGGGATTGGCATTACACATCGCTTTTATGGCCGGAATCAACGGGCTATAGTTCGTCATTCCACAGGTATCGACGGTAATCATGCCTCCTCCTCTTCTTCTGCTTCCTGCTTTGACAACCAGGTGAGATAGAGCTTGATGAGTTGCTGCAACCCGAATGCTTTCATATTGTTGTGATAAATCACATCTATACAAAGGTCGAGCAGGTCTTTACTGTCTTCTTCCTGACTTGCGATCAGAGAACGTATATTGAGTTTCAGCTTTTCCAGAACAGCTTCATCTACAATTCCATTGCTGTCTATCAGATGCTGGAATAAAGAGTATTTTTCAATGGTTACCAAATTCTCTTCAGATATTTCCATGCTGCGTGTGCCACTTGGATTTGCCTGTATTGTGTACATAGTGTTTTTATTTTAATAGTTATTACTAGGAGCAAAGATAGAATTTAAAATGAAGAATGGAGTAAGTGGCAGGGATTTTTTTTGATGAATATATATTTCCAATGGTTTCTCTTCCTTATCTCTGTTTTTTAGTTTTCTCCCGAATAGCTTTTAAATGGTCGTTTATGTCCGGTTTGTATTTGTCTTTATTTTCCCTCCGGATGCAGGTGCGCATCGCGGAGGGAGTTCTATGACAATTTATTTGTCACTTGTTAAGGCCACGGCTGAACGATGACCTCAATGGTTTGTCTTCCTAATGGAGGCTGGCCCGGATTGAGCGGATTGTACCATTTCATATCCACTTGATATCTTCCTGCTGCAACTCCTTTTATACGCAGGATAATCATAGTTCCAAAGATATATGATTCTTCCTGTTCTATACCTACCGGTGGATTATCACATTCCCATACCATTGCCCCGATCATGGGATATGGAGTTTCGGAAGTTTCACCGACATGAAGAAATATCTGACTCGGCAACGGAGGCGGTGGAATATGGGGAGGTGGAATATCTTGCTCAATTCCTCCCGACTTTGAAATCGGATCGTTCGCCGAAGGGCTGTATGCATAGGCTACACCTCTGCAAAGTAGCATGGCTACTACTAAAAAAAACATTTTTGCTTTCATAATTATATAAAATTGGTTCATGTAGTACGCTACAAATGATTATCCGGGCACAAATAATCAGATTAGAAGACTCTATTATGAAATTAGAAAAATATTATAGAACGAAAACAGCCGGATTAGAGGGGCAACCGAATAAGAAGAAGAATAAGAGGATGGCAGACATTGTGGCAGTTAATGTTAAATATGTCTTGTTTGGATAGCAGACATTATGTCAGTATAAGCTTTAAGAGTGTCAGGTATGACCGTAGAGCCGAGGGGGTGTCTGCCGAAAGTGATGTTCAAAATGTATCGGTGAGTGAAAGAAAACACAAGGTGTTTTTCCCTATGGATGTTTTGCTTGGAAGAGTTATCCATGTATCTTTTGTCTGTAAGAAACAAGTTTCTTGCAGACAAAAGACTGACATCACCCATCAGGTTTCGGCAAAGTGGATTGGGATATTTATTTTTCTCCGAAGAATTTTAGTATTGCCGCCATTACTATGGCACGGTCTGTTTCGCTTTCGATGCTTTCGAATGGAAATCCCATTGCGAATACCCGGTAATTTCCTTTATAAGCGATTCCGGCACTGTATTGTCCGGGTTGATAGACAAATACCGGAAACGCGGAGTCTACGGGAACGATACAATCAGGAGCTGTTACTGCATAAGCCTTCTCGTTGGGCAAACGGGGGATTTGCAGGGTGCGTCCCAATCCGGTGATCTGTCCCGAACGGGTATCTTTGAGTGAACCTTGGAAGCCGTATTTCAGAATTTTTTCCGTAAACTCCCGGTTACCCTGTGAATTACTCATGTCGCTGCCAATGTAAGACCCGCTGACGAGAAGGTTTCCTCCTGACTGACAGTAAGCGGTTAATATCCGTTGCATGGGTGAAGAGAATGTCTTATAATACGTTTTGCGTGCCGGGTTGCTTAAAATATCATCTTTCTCCAGTCCCAGGATAAAATCCACAATGGGATAATGTTCCGGTTGTATACGCCCGTTTTCGACAGCTTCATCGCTGCATGATACGAAACTGTAGTTTCCGGCAGCTTGGATTGCCTTGCCGTGTACAAAAGGATAGTCGAAAGTGTTTCCGGCAATTTTCATTCCTTCCAGTTCGTTTCCGCTATAGCCCAGACTTCCTTTTCCTTCTTTTCCCGCCTGAGAGCGATCAAAGCCGGTCTGTGCCCCGCAAAATGAAATATTGTATTGATAAGCGACACCGGGGTCTTGTTCCAGGTCAAATCCGGCTTCGTCCGGTGTGTCGATTACTGCCGGTCCGCTCAATCGGTTAAAACCATTGATGATCAGCACTCGTGCATGTTCTTGTTTGGCTTTATAGGCAGATAAGATTTCGGATGGAAAACTTTCGCTCCGTGGTTGACAGCTGTAACCTTAAATGAATAGACCAATCCGGGTTCTATTTTCAGGGTGTACGAAGGTTTATTCACACGTACTCCATTGTCGAAACCACCGTATCCGATACGAGTGTATACCATGTATTCGCGGGGACGGGCGGTAGGCTCCAACGGATCGTTTTCACCCTGCCATGAGAGTTCCAGGGTGTTTCTTTTTTTGCCAAACTCGATGGCGAAGTTGCTGACGGGGAGTGGTTGCACTACATACTCCTTGTTGTGCTGACTGCTGATGAACTGTAATACGGCTTTGTAAATGGCACGTCCTACGGTAAATTTGAAATTCGGGTCGTGACCGAGTTTCATATCTGCGAAATTTTGGTGTGAAAGCAATTCGACGATAGTGGATGGAGTGGCAGGCAGGCGTGTTTCGCTATAATTGCGATCCCACATACTACGGCGTGTCCACTGTATATTGAATTTGGCACGAATGTCTTTTTGTATTTGGGTGAGCAGGAGATCTGCCAGGTCACGTGAAGCATACCGGCTGTTTCCCGAGTTAAGCAGTCCGTTATTGAAATCGGTGGTATAGATACTGAGTGATCCCACTATATCGTTCGTTTTACTGTATCCGGCATCACTATGCAGCGCCACGTTCATTTCAAAGGGGACACCCAGTCCTTTTTGTCCGGGATTGAATACAGAACCACCGGACAGGTAATTGATGGTGTTGGAGCGTGCATTGATGTCGTCAGCATAGTCATTTGTTCCTTGTTTGCCTCCGTAGACATCATAGGGCATACCTGCCATTGGGCAGAATAACGGGCTCCCTCCAGATAACGGGGCAGTCCGCTTACTGTGCCGCGGGATATATTTCCCATTCCTCCGCCGAAACGAACGGCATCGGCACAGATAACCCCGTTTTCGCTGCTCTCATTGCTTAGTACCACCATGCCATAATCATTGCTGCCTTTGTCAAACTCAAAGGTTCCGAGATATACCCATGTACCACCGCCGATCCTCTGGTTGACTTTAAATTCTGTTACACCACCTTTGTGAAATACCAGATATTTGGCGTCACTGACGCTGTTTGGAAGTGTCTGATAGGATACATATACTGCGTAACTCCCTGTTTCGGGGATTGTAGGAATCCATTCGGCAAATGCCTTATTCTTTTTCTTTTCAGTCCGGGTGAAGCGTGCGCTACCTGTCAGGAAAGGGTTTTCTCCATCTTCATATACAGGTTTTCTTTGTGCGAATCCGTAACCGTCGGTTTTCTCCCAACGGGCTTTGCGGCTTTTCATCTCCAGATAGATGGAACCGTTTCGTGTATCGTTGTCCACAATCACCTCATTCTTTTGAGTATCCCGCTCCCGGGGGGTATAGACATTAGCTCCGGCGTTTTCGAGCATAGGGATGACATAAGGCAGAATGAAAGATTGCGTGAATAGGTCCTCGGTAGTGCAGAACAAACGTGGACGTTGCCATCCCCATTCGCCTTTATCGTTCTTGTAATATTTGCCATGGCTTTGCCACAAAGAGATGTGCCGGTTCTGCAATCCTTTGGTTATTTCGTAAGGGCGGGAGGTGTTTATCACCCAAGGTGCTCCTTTATATTCTGCGTTTGAAAGCCGCGATTTATCTTTTTTCTTCTTCTCGCGAAAGAAATTGGGAATCAACTCCTCGATAGGTTGGTTGTTGGCATAAATTGTAGTTCGGAAAAAACGTACCGGGCCGGGCAGCAATTCTTCTATCTGATGATAGATTTCGTCTACTGTTTCCGGTACAAACGGCTGATAAGCAAAACTCTCGGAAGCATAGATAGATAGTTTCCTGCCTTCGAAGTCTATGTCTACGTTTTTTAACTTACAGCTTCCGGTATTGGCAGATGCCGGGGTGTAAGTCTCAAAGTAATTACTGAGCCGCTCTTTCACGCTTTTTTCTATTTCTTGTGCAAACAAGATTCCTGTCGCAGCAAAGAGCAGCAGGAGAAATATACATAGTTTTTTCATATGCTCGGTTGAATGATTATCGGGTGCAAAAGTAGAAGAAATAAATGAAAAACCGGCAATTGCCGATAAGTCATTGGCTGAGGAAGTTGCTAACTGTCCATTTATTCGGTATACAGCATTCTCAATCTGTGGGTATCTACTCCCAATTGATTTTTCAGGTAGTTATCCATACCTTGATAGTCAGTGTCAATGGTTTGGAAAGCAGCTTCCAGATATTCTTTCCGTACTGTGGTGAGAGGGGCAAATCCGGGATGAGCTTGTACGATTGCATCATATTTCCCTTTTATATATTCGGCAGACAGCATGTAATCTTCCATTATCACTTCCCTGTCGACACCCAATGCTCCCAGTAGTAAGGCTGCGGCAATTCCGGTACGGTCTTTTCCCGCTGAGCAGTGAAATAAAAGAGGAGTATTCCGTTCTTCCGAAACAATCCGGAAGAATTCCCGATAAGTATCCTGAGCATTTTGGATGATATAAACGTATGCCTGTTCGAGTATTCCCGGTATATTGTTCAGGTTGAAGTGTGTCATGTCGGTCATGTCGCCTGCTTCGATAGATAAGGGAATATATTGTGTAACTGTTGAGGGAATTTTGTCTGCCGCTGCTTTTTTTCCTGCATGCTCCTGAAGTCGATGTCGGTTCGGATGTGCAAGGAGGTAAGATAGTCCAGATCGGATTCTGTCAGTTTATCAAGATCGCCCGAACGGATGAATGTTTTCCATTTTACATGTTTATGGTCTGATGTCGGATAACCTCCCAGATCACGAATATTATAAGCTCCCTCTATAGGAAGAAGACGGAAGAATTTTTCTTGTTTCATATATAATTTGTATCTTTTCTGTTTAAACAAAAGAAGAGTGAAGAGTTCCAAACTCCTCACTCTTCTTTATTTTTATTTCACTAATTGGCTTTGGTTATAGTGGGATGTATTCTACGAATGCTTCCATTGCTTCGTAAGAAGCCAGTCCCAAGCTGTCGTAAAGAGCGGCAGTACCTCGGTTACGATCCTCGCTACGCTGCCAGAACAAGCGTTCGTCGTTGCCCAGGAATGGAGCACTTTCCATCTGTGACTGATGCTTCAGGATAGAGTTACGTTTTGCACGCAATTCTTCAGGACTGATAGGTACAGCCATTTCGATGTTTTCAATTTCCCATTCGGCCCATGCGCCACGATACATCCAGATACGGCAGTCTTTCAACCATTCGGCTCCTTCTTCCTTTTCAAGGTCTACGGCAGCAAATACGGCATCTGTACATACACGGTGTGTTCCGTGCGGGTCGGCAAGGTCACCGGCTACAAAGATCTGATGAGGCTTCACTTCACGGAGCAGGTTGCGGACAATTTCTACGTCGGCTTCACTGATCGGATTCTTCTGGATTTTACCGGTTTCGTAGAAGGGGAGGTCCAGGAAGTGACAACGTTCCAGCGGAATGTTGTTGTAAGTACAAGCTGTGCGCGCTTCGCCACGGCGGATCAGACCTTTGATGGTCAGGATATCGCGTGTATCCATATCGCCGTCTTTTTTGTCTTTCAGGAATTTACGGATTTCGGCGTACTTTTCACTGATCACCTGATCTTCACTGTTTATAAAGATTTGGTTGAATCCGTTGATGAAATGCATGAAGCGAACTACTTCTTCATCGCCTACGGCAATGTTTCCCGAAGTTTGGTAAGCTACATGGACTTCATGTTTCTGTTCTACCAGACGGCGGATCGTACCACCCATAGAGATCACATCGTCATCGGGATGCGGAGAAAATACGACTACTCGTTTCGGATATGGTTTTGCACGTTCCGGACGATATGTGTCGTCTGCTTTCGGTTTACCACCCGGCCATCCGGTAATGGTGTGCTGCAGGTCGTTGAATATCTTGATATTTACGTTATAAGCAGATCCGAAGAGGCAAGCAGCTCGCTCAAGCCATTTTCGTTGTAATCTTTATTAGTCAGTTTCAGGATTGGTTTGCCGGTCAATTGGCACAGCCACACGATTGCGCTACGGATCAGTTTGTCATTCCATTCGCAGGAAGTGACCAGCCATGGACGTTGAATGCGTGTCAGGTTGGAAGCTGCTGACAGGTCGATAGCTACATGTGCATTGTTGTGGGTCTGTAAGTAAGATGCCGGAATGGTATCTGTTACGTTACCTTCTACACACTCTTTTACCATGTGGGCTTTTTCTTCACCCCATGCCAACAAATAGATTTTCTTAGCAGCAAGAATTGTGGCTACACCCATCGTAATAGACTGATAGGAGTGTTGTCGATGGTGCCGAATATCTTGGATGCTTCGTTGCGTGAACCGCTATCCAGCAAAATCAGTCGGGTGGTGGAGTTCAGGCGTGACCCCGGTTCGTTGAAGGCTATATTACCTACACGGCCGATGCCTAACAGGGCGATATCGATACCACCGAAGCTTTCGATGCGCTGTTCGTACAGGCGGCAGTATTCAAAGATGGTATCTTTGGCAATCGTACCGTCCGGAGTAAAGATATTCTGTTTATCGATATCTACATGATCGAGGAACATCTCTTTCAACGCATTGAAATTACTGTTGATTGCATCTTGAGACAACGGATAGTATTCGTACATGTTGAATACAATTACGTTACGGAAACTGAGTCCCTCTTCTTTGTGCATGCGAATTAATTCGGCATATACGCTGCGCGGAGAATTTCCACCCGGCAATGCCAGTACGCAGAAACGTCCTGCTTTCTGTTTATCACGAATAACCTGTGCTATTTCGCAAGCGATATGATTTGCACCTTCTTCTACAGATTCATAGATGTCTGTAGGAATTTTCTCTAATCGGGTCAATACCGATCTCTCGAATGCATTCTCTGGTCTGTAATACCTGGGGGAGACCCTGTTGAGAGTAATCTGAGAACTAAGATTTGTCTTCATAAGTTTGTTATTAATTAAGTTTGACTGAGTCTTTGTCGTTATTGGAAACTCTGAACAAATATATATAAAAACAATCAACTATGCGATAAGGTTGACAGGGAAATTAAATTAAAATCTTTTTTTACCTATAAATAGGGAGGAGGGAACGATAAATGATGGGAGATAAACGATGAACGGTTTTGAACAATGAGCGATAAGTAACAGGCGATAAATAATAAACGATTAACGGGCTGCACCGGCACAGCCTGTTAATCGTTATCGCTCAAAAACGTTTATCGTTTAAAACAGAGTATTTGTTTCAGGTACCAACTTACCCATGGCCCATACGGCTCTTACGTTGAGTCTTCGTCCAGTACCAGAATATCGGCATCCTTACCTTTTTGCAAGGAACCTTTGCGATCATATACCCCATGATGCGTGCCGGAGTTTCGGAAGCCATGCGAACTGCATCTTCCAGTGGGATCTCTGCTTTCTGCACAACGGTGCGGATCAGGCGGTCCATGGTGGCGACACTTCCCGCCAAAGCAGAATGGTCGGCCAGTTTGCAGACTCCGTCTTCGATAATTACGCGCGGGTCGAAAGCCTCTTTGCTATCACTATCGGCACATGCAAGGGCATCGGTGATCAGACAGGTTCTTTCCACACCTTTTATTTTATATACGAGTCTCAGGATCGTAGGGGGGACGTGAATACCGTCGGCTACTACTTCTACTGTCATGTCATCCAACAGATAAATGCTTTCGACTGTACCTTCGTACTTGTACTCTCTGCGTTTGTGGAAGCCGGGCATTGCATTATAGAAGTGGGTTGCATGAGTGTATCCGGCTTCATAAGCTGTACGGATATCTTCAAATTCGGCTTGTGTATGTGCTACGGAAGGCAGTATGCCTTTGGCAGCAATATATTTACCGAATTGCATGGCTCCCGGAAGTTCCGGAGCAGCATCCCAACGCTTGATGCAATGATACTGTTCTACGATCGGAATGTATTCATTCGGATCAGGATTTTTAATGTTTTCCGGAATTTGTCCTCCTGCCATTTTCATGTTCAGGTAATGACCTTCGAGGTGCAGTCCCAGGATAGGGCTGTTTTTCTCTTCCATCAACTTGGTACAGGTTTCTGCAGCTTGTTGAATCATGGGGACTGTAGATGATGACAGTGTGGGGAAGATACTTGTTGTGCCATGTTTCATGTGAGTATGGACCGCTGCCCGGAAAGCATCTTCCGTACATTCCATAAAGTCGCGGCCTCCACCACCATGCACGTGGATTTCTACTCCACCGGGGACTACATACATACCTTTGACGTCAATAAGTTCAGCTCCGATAACGGCCAGATCGCAGTTTGTGACTTCTAAAATCTTATTGTCTCTGATAAGCACGGAACCGTCTTTCATCCATCCTTGGGGGGTGAGTATACGTGCATTAATTAATTGGGTTAACATTCGTGTTATGAGTTAAATTAGGGTTTGTTTTTTGGTACAATAAATTGATTGTCTGGCAAAATTAGATACTTTTTTGCATTTATATACTATAATTCAAGAGATATTTTTAGTAAATACGGAAATTTAGGCTTGGATATTTAGTAAAGGAGAAAGGGGTCTGCATCTTTCCAGCAAGGGAATTTATGACGAAAAGTAGTGAGGGCTTCCAGGCTAAGTTCAATGGTTTGTATTTTTTCTTCCGAATCGGGAGTTCCTGCCAGGTTTTCTCCTTTAGGTCCATATAAAGCGGAATACCCCGGATAACAGAGCCCGTTGCCGTCCTGTCCTATACGGTTCACACCGCATACATAACATTGATTTTCAATGGCACGTGCGCATAATAATGTATTCCATGCCTGAATACGTGGAGTCGGCCAACTGGCTACATATATAAGGAGGTCATATTCATTGTTCACATTCCTGCTCCAGACAGGAAAGCGGAGGTCGTAACATACCTGCAGGCAGATGTTCCAACCGTTGTAGGGAATGATCACTTTCCGGCTGCCTGCCGAAAAATGTTCCGCTTCGTGTCCCATGCGGAAGAGGTGGCGTTTGTCATAGTAAAATTCCTGTCCATCGGGAGTGATCAGGAAAGCCCGGTTATAATAAGAACCTTGTTCTTCACAAATGAAACTCCCGGCCAATGACAAATGAAATTCTATGGCATAATTTTTGAGACTCCGGAGCGTGGTACCGGAAACCGGTTCGGCTAATAGCCGGCTGTTCATGCTGAATCCTGTTGTAAACATCTCCGGTAAAACAACAATCTCCGTTGTTCCGCGAAGAGGTGATAGCTTTTCGCGGAGCAAACGGAGATTTTCCTGTTTATTTTCCCAGATAATATCTGTCTGTACAATCGAGATTTTCATGAATAATCATTCAACGTCTCCAATGGAGAAGTTCTCGGGATGTTTTCCCTTGAAATCTTTGAAATAAAGTTTTATTTCACGCATGTCCTTTTCAATGTCTCCGTTGGGCATGATTGCTTTGGTGGAGGTAACTGTTTTCGTATTGTAATCGATTCCGATCAGCACGATAGGGACTTGCGCTTTCAATGCGATGTAGTAGAATCCTTTTTTCCAGTTGGGGTTGCGTTTACGGGTTCCTTCGGGAGTGATTGCAAGATGAAACTTAGGTCTTTTGGCAAAGACCTCTGCCATTTGTTCTACCAGTGAGCTTTTGCGTCCTCGATTTACGGGGATGCCGCCTACGGCCTTGAACAAGATTCCTAAAGGAAAGAAAAACCACTCTTTTTTCATCATGAAACTGGTTTTACGGCCTATCGCTCCATAAAACAGTTTACCGATAAAGAGGTCCATATTCGTTGTATGAGGTGCCGCACAGATTACACATTTATCATAGTTCGGTACCGTTACATTGGTTTTCCACCCCAACAGGTGATAGTAGATAAAGCTATATATTGCTTTCTTCATTCTTAATTTAGTTTCGCGATAGCGTCGATGATTTCATTTACCTTTGCATTGAAGTCCGAACGGAATTTTTTGTAGAATCCTTTCACGTTACCCGGTTCTGTATGACTGATTCGACTGATGAATTCATCTTGCATTTTTATAATTTCCACCATCAACTCGTCAGCTTTCTTTTTGTCGGTACCCGGTATAAACTTACTGTTGATCAGACACTCTGAAAATAATTCACCTGCGATATAATTTACGTTTTTTTTTAAGTTCTCTTCTCTTTGCCATTATTCCAAATGTTTTATGTGAGTATATAGAAAATATTTTCGGTAAAGATAATGACTTTCTTTGGTTCTGAGTAATAAATTTGAAATAATTAAATAAATCCGTGCTCTGTCTGTCCGGTTGTCCGGTCGTCTGGGAAGGGGCCGAAATAGGGTGTAGCCATCCGCACGGCAGGGCTACACCCTATTGTCCGGATGGCTACACCCTTTGCTTCATAAGGCTACACTATCGGGATACGGGTTAAGTTTCTTAAAAAGAGAATCCTAAATTTACGTAGAATCCCACGTCTTTGGATTGATTGGAATATCCTAATGAAGCTTCCAACGGACCGAACATACTGTCCAGGCCGTATCCGATACTGCAACCGTAAATCCGGTTACCTTTCAGGATTTTGAAAAAATTGTCATCACTCAAGCGAAATTTCCGGCCAACGTGATATAATGTTTGCTACCCATGCGTTGGCGTAGTTTCAAGGAAGCCACGGCAACGGAATTGTGAGTTAGTTCTATATTGTAAATTCCTGCAAACGGGAGTTGTTGAGGAAGGTAACGGCCGAATACATCGCCTCCTAACGCATTTTCATAAGCATAAGGGATCTCTTGGCCGATCAATACCCTGCCGTAAAGTGCCGGGATCAATGTCAGGCGGTTACTTATGGAGAATACACTTTCCCAGGAAGCACTGAGTGCAGAGAAGGGGGCATGTCCGTTATATCGGGCAAAGTTGTCTGTGTACAGCGAATAAGCTCCGGAGAAGTTACTTCCCTTAGATGGAAAATACCCTTTGTCGAAAGTGTTGTAACGCAATTGTGCAAAATAGCTGATGAAATATTCGGAATTGACATTCATCGTAAATTCCGGTTTCTTGAAGAGGAAATCTTTGTATTTGAAATACTCGATTCGTGCTCCGAACCCAAACCGAAAGTTTTATACCATACATCCGAAAATCCAAACTCACCGGAATGATATTTGTAAGTAGTGTTATAGGCACGGTCACCATGATCGTAAATGTTGATGTCATTGTATTGGAACATGTACGAAAAGTTGACGTTTCGTTGTTGCATCGGCTCCAATGTATAGTCTACCCGTGCCATGTATCGTTTGCCCAATCGCCCGGTGACGGAGACTTTGGAGGGAATATGAGTCTTTAACTGTGCCGTAGCGTTTATTAATAATGAGGCTATCTCTTCCGAGTCGAACCGGATGCCTACATTAATCGTTTTCTCGTACTTTTTCTCTAGCAGGAAGTTTAGTTTGTAACCTTCGGGAGTATCGGTCAGTGTATAACTGGCATTTGAGTAAGACTGGTTTCCACGCAGGATGAACAGTGCCTGCTCAATCTGACGCATGCTGATTCTGCTGTTTTCTTGCAGTTTACATTTCTTCATTAACCATTTCTTATCGTTTTCTTCTACATCGGAGAAGGTGATTTCTTTCACATGCAGGGTCCGGTCCTTTGAGAACATGGTATAAGGGCCGTGCGATTGGGGTACGAACGTGTCTGCAATGCCGATTTTCTTTTTGAGAGCGAGCAGAGAAGCCCATTGCTTGCGGGCTGCTACTTCTCCCCGGTGCATCAGGGAGTCGATGGCTGCGGGAGTAAAACTGGCCGAGGAATATCCTTCTACATTTACCTTTATATAAGTATCGGTCAGGCCGACATTGCTTTGATGGTTGTTTTTAGTTGTCAGGTCGATGATTTGAGAGAGTATGTCCGGAGCGCTGTTTAGTTTGTCGATTCCTTTCAGATTGTTTTGTACATCTACCCCGATGATGATATCCGCACCCATCGATCTGCCACATCTACAGGGTAGTTGTTGATCATGCCGCCGTCAATCAGGATCATACTATCCTTCCGTACCGGGGTGAATACTCCCGGAATAGCCATACTGGCCCGCATAGCTGTGGCAAGTATTCCATTGTGGAACACAATCTGTTCGCCATTTACGATATTTTGTGAAACGCAGGCAAAGGGGATGGGAAGTTTGTTGAAATCTACGGAATCGTGATATCCCACTGTCAGTTCCGTAAAAAGATTGGCCAGATTTTGTCCTTTTATGATGCCACCTGAAACTGCATCTTTGGGACTTTTGGTAAACGGAAACGAAAAAACATATTTTTCTGACTTTTCACGTTCATTGAGTGACATGGCGCTACGTTTCACCCGGTCGCTCAGTAAGAACATCCAGTCCTGTTTGCGCACCATGCTGTCCAATTGCTGAGGAGTATATCCGATAGAGTATAATCCGCCGATAATGGATCCCATACTGGTACCTACTATATAATCGATCGGAATGCCGGCTTCTTCTATGACTTTCAGTGCCTGGATATGTGCTACCCCTTTTGCACCTCCTCCACTGAGTACCACTCCGACTTTTTTACGTTCTTGTGCCAGAGCGGGGAGTGCCAGAAAAAGTACCGGTAACAGAACTAATATCAATGACAAATGTTTTTTCATTATAGTGTTATTATGAATGTTACTACAAATTTATACTATTATTTGATAAATAAGTAGCGAATGCCATTAAAAGTGAAAGTTATGGAACTTATGCAGAAAAGAATTATCTTTGCGGCCCTTTTGTGGAATTATTCTACACTAATGGGCATAATTCCACACTTTTAACGAATGGCAGCTAAGTTCGGTAAATCATTAAAATTGCCTTTGTAAGACGTATGGAGGCGCTTTTAGTTGAAAAGATCGGTTCAGGTATAATTTGGTATCTGATTTGTAAAGTAGCTAATAAAGGATAAGTTAATTTTAATAATACAAACAAGCATGAGACTGTTTTTTACGAGAAAAGAGCTAAAACTGAGGAGAAAAAGAACAATTGCAGGCATCGTCTGTTTGGCTTTGGTGGCAGGCATTTACTGGATTCTGACACGACCACATAAAGTAGAGCCGGAAGTGCCGACTGTGATTGTAGAGCCGCAGAAAGGGATAATGTAGAGATTTTCGGTGAGTATGTGGGGCGCATACGTGCACAACAATTTGTGGAAGTGCGGGCCGTGTGGAGGGGTATCTGGAAAGTATGCTCTTTGCCGAGGGAACGTATGTGAATAAAAATCAGGTGCTTTTTGTGATCAATCAGGATCAATATCGTGCAAAGGCAGATAAAGCACGGGCACAACTGAAAAAAGATGAAGCACAGGCATTGAAAGCAAAGCGGGATTTGGAGCGTATCAAGCCTTTGTATGCCCAGAATGCGGCCAGCCAGTTAGATCTGGACAATGCGGAGGCGGCCTATGAAAGTGCGGTGGCAACCGTTGCCATGAGTGAGGCGGACCTGGCGCAGGCAGAGTTGGAGTTGGGTTATACATTGGTCCGTTCGCCGTTGTCCGGACACATCAGCGAACGTAATGTGGATTTGGGGACACTGGTGGGACCGGGTGGAAAATCGCTTTTGGCTACAGTTGTGAAGAGTGATACGGTGCTGGTGGACTTCAGCATGACTGCTCTGGATTATCTGAAGAGCAAAGAACGTAATATCAATATCGGTCAGCAGGACTCTTCCGTTCCTGGCAGCCGAACATCACCATTACCTTAGCGGATAATACGGTATACCCTTATAAAGGATATGTGGATTTTGCCGAACCTCAGGTAGATCCGCAGACCGGTACTTTTTCGGTAAGAGCGGAGATGCCGAACCCGAAACAGGTATTGCTTCCGGGACAGTTTACGAAGGTAAAGCTGCTCTTGGATGTACGTGAAGGAGCCATCGTTGTACCGCATAAAGCAGTGACTATCGAGAAAGGCGGAGCATATATTTATGTGATGCGCAGAGATTCTACGGCAGAGAAACGGTTCATTGAGTTGGGACCTGAATTTGGTAATAAACTCGTTGTGGAGAGAGGTCTGGGTGCAGGTGAAGAAGTAGTGGTGGAAGGGTATCACAAGCTGACACCGGGAATGAAAGTGAGAGCCACTTTACCCCAGCCGTCAGCTGAGAAAAAAGAGACTGAGTGATTCCCTTTTCCTGAGATAGATAAAAACGTAATAATTTAAAAGAAACTCTTCCTCCCTCTCGTTGGGAGAGGGGCGGGGTGAGACCTTACTGAATATGAAAGTTAGTTTTTTTATAGATAGACCTGTTTTCTCGATCGTTATCTCGATACTGATAGTCATCATCGGCGTCATCGGACTGACCATGTTGCCTGTCGACCAGTATCCGCAGATCACTCCTCCGGTAGTGAAGATCAGTGCCTCTTATCCGGGAGCCAGTGCGCTTACGGTTTCGCAGGCTGTAGCAACTCCCATCGAACAGGAGATTAACGGAACACCGGGTATGCTTTATATGGAGTCGAACAGTTCCAACTCCGGAGGCTTCTCGGCAACGGTTACTTTTGATGTTTCTGCCGATCCGGACCTGGCCGCTGTAGAAATTCAGAACCGGGTGAAGCTGGCGGAAAGCCGTTTGCCGGCTGAAGTTATTCAAAACGGAATTTCAGTTGAAAAGCAGGCGCCCAGCCAGTTGATGACCCTTACATTGATGTCGTCCGATCCGAAATTTGACGAAATCTATTTGAGTAATTTTGCGACGATTAATGTACTTGATGTAATCCGTCGTATTCCGGGAGTAGGACGTGTGTCGAATATCGGTAGCCGTTATTATGCCATGCAATCTGCAGAACCGGATAAATTGGCTAACTTCGGGCTGACTGTGCAGGATTTGCAGAATGCTTTGAAGGATCAGAACCGTGAATCGGCTGCCGGTGTACTTGGGCAGCAACCGGTGAAGGGGCTCGATGTGACAATCCCTATCACTACGCAGGGACGTCTTTCTACTGTAGAACAATTCGAAAATATTGTGATTCGTGCCAATACAAATGGCTCTATCATTCGTCTGCGCGATGTGGCACGAGTTTCACTGGAAGCCTCATCATATAGTACGGAGAGTGGCATCAATGGTAAGAATGCTGCCGTTCTGGGAATTTATATGCTTCCGGGCGCTAACGCAATGGAAGTAGCGAAAAGTGTAAAAGAGGCGATGGATGAAATCAGTAAAAACTTCCCTGAAGGCTGAGCTATGAGGTTCCGTTCGATATGACGACTTATATTTCCGAGTCTATTCATGAAGTTTATAAGACCTTGTTTGAAGCATTGATCCTGGTAGTACTCGTCGTTTATCTTTCTTTGCAGAGTTGGCGGGCTACGTTGATTCCGATTGTTGCCGTTCCTATTTCACTGATCGGTACATTTGGTTTCATGCTGATTTTCGGTTTCTCGCTGAACATATTGACATTGCTCGGGTTGATTCTTGCCATCGGTATTGTGGTGGATGATGCTATTGTAGTGGTGGAAAATGTAGAGCGTATTATGGAGGAAGAGAAGTTGCCGCCGTATGAAGCTACCAAGAAAGCCATGAATGGATTGGCAGGTGCGTTGATTGCTACCTCGCTGGTACTTTGTGCCGTATTTGTGCCGGTGAGCTTCCTCAGCGGAATTACGGGCCAACTTTACCGCCAGTTTACTATTACCATCGCTGTATCCGTACTGATTTCGACTGTTGTGGCGCTGACTCTGAGTCCGGTCATGTGTTCGCTGATTCTGAAACCGGACAATGGCAAAAAGAAGAACATTGTTTTCCGTAAAATCAACCATTGGTTGAACGTGGGCAATCATAAATATGTAATCGCTATCCGTAGGGTAATCGGTAATCCGCGTCGTGTATTGGCCGGTTTCGGAGTGGTGCTTATTGGTATTTTGTTGATTCACAGGCTGATTCCGACAAGTTTCCTTCCGGTGGAAGACCAAGGGTACTTCAAGATAGAGTTGGAATTGCCAGAAGGTGCTACGCTGGAACGTACCCGGGAGGTGACGGATCGTGCCATCACTTATCTGGAAAAGAATCCGTATATAGCCTATGTACAGAATGTTACCGGAAGCAGTCCCCGTGTAGGTAGCAATCAGGCTCGTAGTGAATTGACTGTTATCTTGAAGCCGTGGGAAGACCGCAAGGATACGTCAATTGATGAGATTATGTCAAACGTCCGTCACGACTGAGTGAGTATCCGGAGTGTAAAGTCTATCTTTCTACTCCTCCTGTTATTCCCGGTTTGGGAACCTCGGGTGGTTTTGAGATGCAACTGGAGGCTCGTGGCGAGGCTACTTTCGAAAATTTGGTGCAGGCGGCGGATACGCTGATGTATTATGCCTCTCAGCGCAAAGAGTTGACGGGACTTCTTCTTCACTTCAGTCGGATATTCCACAGCTTTATTTCGATGTGGACCGTGATAAAGTGAAGATGCTAGGTGTGCCTTTGGCGGATGTTTTTTCAACAATGAAAGCTTATACCGGTTCGGTTTATGTAAATGACTTCAATATGTTCAACCGTATCTATAAGGTATACATTCAGGCTGAGGCACTATCGGGAACATAAGGACAATATTAACTTGTTCTTCGTGAAGGCTTCCAACGGGGCTATGATTCCGCTGACTTCTTTGGGAAACGCATCATATACTACGGGTCCCGGCAGCATTAAACGTTTCAATATGTTTACTACTGCTGTATTCCGCGGTGAGGCGGCACAGGGGTATAGTTCCGGACAGGCTATGGAGATTATGGAGCAGATTGCCCGGTATCATTTGCCCGATAATATCGGACTGGAGTGGAGTGGGCTTTCCTATCAGGAGAAAAAGGCGGGAGGACAGACCGGATTGGTATTGGCGCTGGTGTTCCTATTTGTATTCCTTTTCCTGGCAGCACAGTACGAAAGTTGGACGGTACCGATTGCTGTGTTACTCTCTTTGCCGGTGGCTGCCTTGGGGGCGTTATCTGGAGTATGGGTTTGCGGATTGGAAAACGATGTATATTTCCAGATCGGACTGGTGATGCTTGTCGGTTGGCAGCAAAAAATGCCATCCTGATTGTAGAGTTTGCCAAAGTGCAGGTAGACCGTGGAGGTGATTTAATACAGTCTGCCATCCATGCCGCCCAATTGCGTTTTCGCCCCATCTTGATGACTTCCCTCGCCTTTGTGCTGGGTATGCTTCCGATGGTGCTGGCAACTGGTCCCGGTTCGGCAAGCCGTGCTGCTATTGGTACAGGAGTCTTTTTCGGAATGATCTTTGCCATTGTAGTGGGCATTATTCTGGTTCCATTCTTCTTTGTGCTGGTTTATAAGACAAAGGCAAAACTGAAAAATGTACCGAATGTGAACGTGAAATTACCGTTCAAGTCTAAAAAGAAAACTGATTGAATTATGAAAAGAAGCTATTTATATATTACTCTTTTATTAGTTGTATTAACTTTAGGTTCCTGTAAAATAGGAAAAAGTTATGTCCGTCCGGAACTGAATCTGCCCGATAGTCTGGCGCAACATCAGGACAGCTTGAGTTTCGGAGATAAGGAATGGTGGCAGATTTACACTGACAGTACCCTTAGGAGTTTGATAGACAGGGCCTTGGAACACAATAAAGACATGCTGATAGCTGCTGCCCGTGTCAAGGAGATGGCTGCGCAAAAACGTATTTCAACAGCAAATCTGTTGCCTGACATTAGAGGTACCGTGACTGCGGAGAGAGAAAATGAAAACCACGGTGGTGATGCTTTCAAGCGTAGCGATACTTTTGAAGCGCAGCTTCTTTTCTCTTGGGAACTCGATCTGTGGGGAAATCTTCGTTGGGCGCGTTCCGCCAGCATTGCCGAGTACCTTCAGTCTGTGGAGGCACAACGTGCCCTTCGCATGACTATCATAGCCGAAGTAGCGCAGGCATACTATGAACTTGTAGCTCTCGATACGGAATTGGATATTGTTCGCCAAACATTGAAAGCACGTGAGGAAGGCATGCGTCTTGCCCGCATCCGTTTCGAAGGAGGTTTGACATCTGAAACTTCTTATCGTCAGTCTCAGGTTGAGTTGGCACGTACTGCAACACTGGTGCCCGATCTGGAACGTAAAATATCTCTGAAAGAAAACGATATAGCTTTTCTAGCCGGTGAATATCCCAACAAAATTACCCGTAGCCGTTTGTTGCAGGAGTTTAACTTTCCACAAGAGTTACCTGTCGGGTTGCCTTCCGGATTATTGGAACGTCGCCCCGATATTCGTCAGGCTGAACAGAAATTGATTGCTGCCAATGCCCGGGTAGGAGTGGCTTATACGAATATGTTTCCACGTATTTCACTTACCGGTAGGGTAGGGTCGGAAAGTACCGCTCTCTCCGAACTGTTGAAATCGCCTTATAGCATTATGGAAGGTGCTTTACTTACGCCTATTTTTGGTTGGGGAAAAAATCGTGCCGCTCTCAAAGCCAAGAAAGCCGCTTATGAAGCTGAAGTGCACAGCTATGAAAAGGCTGTCCTGACTGCTTTCAAAGAGACGCGCAATTCGATTGTCAACTTCAATAAGATTAAGGAGGTATACGACCTTCGTGCGAAATTGGAGCGTTCGGCTAAGAGTTATGTAGACTTGGCACAATTACAATATATCAATGGGGTGACGAACTACCTTGATGTGCTCGATGCCCAGCGTGGATATTTCGATGCCCAAATCGGACTCAGCAATGCGATAAGGGACGAATTGATCGCTGTAGTACAAGTGTATAAGGCTCTGGGGGGCGGATGGCAGGTGCAATGACAGAATCTTGGTTGGATGTTAAGCTGCCATAAATAACATGAATAAATTGAGGTTCTTTTTGAGGAATTTCAGGGCCAGATTGATATGGCGCTCTATTGCTTTTTCAGTAATAGAGAAGTGTTCTGCTATTTCTCTGTTGCTCATGTGCAGTTCCCTGCTCATGCGGAATACTTCTCGTTGGGCGGGGGGGGAGTTGCATAACAAGTTCATCGATATATTTCTTTAAATCGGCGGCATCCAACTCTCCCTCCATGTCATAAGATTCTTCGACTGCTTGTATAGCTGTTATTTTGAGGGCTGTCTCTTTGTAATACCTACGTGAATGATTGAAGATCACGTTTCGGGTTATGATAAAGAGGTAGCCTTCAAACTTTTGTTTTCATCCAAGAATGATGAGATTCCCATACTTTCACAAATACTTCCTGCACAATTTCCTCAATATCCATAGAGGCGGTGAAATAGAGCCTTGTGAAATTATAAACTTGTTTCCAGTAATGATTGTATAAAAAAGCAAATGCTTCCTGATCGCCATGCTTTAATTTCCTGACTGTTTCTTTTTCTTGCATCTGTTTTAGTAATTAGAGGTGCAAAAGTAATCTTTTTGTTCTAAATTGCTGCGATTTCTACAAGAATATTAAAAAATAACATTTTTTGTTTAATTTATCTTGGTGTATTATGGCTATATTATCCTATTATATGCACTTAATTGGGTAATATGTTCTTTCTCTTTAATAAATAAAATAATAGCAACATATATTTATTGGATAAGTTCTAAAGGAACTAATGCTATATCACATAAAAAATAAAGAAGTTATTATTACCAATTAATTTATTAGATATTATACTAAATATCAGAAGTTTAAACAGACAACAAAACAAATAACATGTATATTATAGATACCAGTCAAGAAACTTTTCTAAAAAAAAAAGTTGCTCTTGTCATGTGGTGGTAGATGGGGCTGTTGTGTATTTAGTTTAGATAACACAAAATAAATCTAAATATAATTATTAAAATGAATAAAAGTAACAAAGAAACTAATCTGATCAAGAAGCTATTGGCAGATCAATTGGACAAGAAGGAACGCAAGAAACTCTATTATTCAAATTTAATAGAAAAACAAATGAGAAAACAATGGAAAGAAAATAAGAATACTCCGGTAGAAAATGAGATTGGAAATAAGATATGGGACAAGATCGAGAACCAATGCATAAAAGTTCACAAAAGAATAGTTCCTTTAGAACTATGGTATATTGCTGCTTCTGTAGCTCTTGTTTTGATTGTCGGTGGACTTTGGATGCATTTAAATGAAGGTAGTACCCCGATGGATAAATATATTGAAATTACAGCTCAGAAAAGCAGAATGTATTTATTACCAGATAGTTCGAAGGTCTGGATGCAGCCGGGAAGTTCTATACGTTTTGCCGAAGATTTCAAGAAGCATCGGAATGTATGGCTGAAAGGTAATTCTTTGTTCGAAGTTCACAAAAATATGGGTAGAAAATTCAGGGTGTATATTGATAAAGCCTTTATCGAAGTGAAAGGGACTTGCTTTTTGATAAAGCAGAACAATCCCAGTGCCAATGAAATTACTTTGTTTAATGGAAGCATTGAATTTAATGTTGAATCGACTCAACATAAAATAGAGATGAAACCACTTCAGGAATTGGTATATAATCCTGCTGATGCAGGGACTCAATTAAGGCAAATAGAAAATATAGAGTGGCAAAACGGCCGTTATAATTTTACACAATTTAATTTGGAACATTTGACTAGGATTATAAACCAAATGTATGGTTCACGTATCATTATCAGCGATAAAGTGAATAAAAATTGTGCCTTTACAGGGAGTATCCGCTATGATGAGTCTTTGGAAGACGTTATTGATAAAATTTGTTTTAGCCTGAATCTTCGGAAAAAAGAAATAAATCACGAGATTATTATTTACAACTAATATTTATTAACCAATGTTAAATCTAAAAATTGAAGCATGAACAAGTTTTTATTTTCTTGTCAGAAGCGGTGTCTTAAATACATCGTTATGGCTTTGTTGCTTTATCCGCTGTCTGCACTTGCTGCGCAAGGACAGATTGTGGTTAAAGGTCAGTCTCTCACTATTCCTCAAGCCATCCGGCTCATAGAAAAAAGCAGTCAATATACTTTTTTCTATAACGCTAATGATTTGAAAAACACAACTCTTAAGAGTATCGATTGTAAAGGTTCTATTGATGACGTCTTGAACGAAGTCTTTAAAGGGAGTAATATCAGTTATGTTATTAAAGGGAATGAAGTTATTCTTAAAGTTGAGAAAACGGAAAGTACACAACAGAAAAAGGCAAAAATCATTGGTATAGTAACAGATTCAAAAACCGGTGAACCTATCATCGGTGCAACAGTGCAATTACTGGGTACTACCACAGGTGTGATTACCGATGTAGATGGTAAATTTGAATTAGCGGCATTTCCTAAAAATGAAATACAGATTTCATATATAGGATATGTTACCAAGAAAGTTAAAGTCGGTAGTCAAAAGGTAATGTCTATCACTCTTGCGGAAGATGCCCAGCAACTGGATGAGGTGGTGGTCACTGCTTTTGGTACGGGACAGAAAAAGGAGACTATCACCGGATCGATTCAGTCGGTTCGTCCTTCGGATCTTCTGGTACCTTCTGCCAACCTTTCTTCTTCATTTGCCGGACGCTTGTCGGGTGTGATTGCTTACCAGCGTAGTGGAGAACCGGGACAGAATTCAGCGGACTTTTTCATTCGTGGTGTTGCGACCATGAACGGAGCGACTTCTCCTCTAATTATTTTGGATGGAGTTGAAGTATCCAAAGCGGACTTGAATTCGTTGGATCCTGAAGTAATTGAAAGCTTTTCCGTATTGAAGGATGCGACGGCATCGGCGATGTATGGTACTCGTGGAGCAAACGGTGTACTTATCGTTAAAACAAAATCGGGAAGTGACTTGGACAGACCGATCATCGGCGTACGTTTAGAAGGCTATGTAAATACTCCGACTAAGAAACCGGAAATTGTTGACGGACCCACTTATATGCGTTTGTACAATGAAGCGGTTACCAATCAGGGAACAGGGGCTGTGCTCTATTCTGATGAAAAAATAAATGGTACGATCCATAATCTGAATCCTTATATTTATCCTAATGTGGACTGGTACAAGGAGGTCTTCAAAGATGCGACATTTAATCAAAAAGCGAATTTTAATGTACGTGGAGGTACATCTAAAATTACTTATTTTATGAATGTCAATATGAATCATGAAACCGGAATGTTGAAAGATCGTTCCAGTGACTTCTTCTCTTATAAAAATAATATAGACTACATGAAATATGCGTTCCAGAACAACGTGGATTTTCATCTCTCTAAGTCTTCTACCATTTCGCTTCACCTGAATGTACAGTTGAATGATATGCATGGTCCTTTGACAACTAAGGATGGTAATGGCGTAGGCGATATATTCAGTGCTATTATGGGAACCAATCCTGTTGATTTTCCGGTTATGTTTCCGCAGGGATCTGACACATGGTACCATTGGGGAGGTATCCTTGCCGGAAATTATCAGCCGCTCAATCCGGTAGCTCTTTCAAGTGCAGGCTACAAGGATACGTTTGAGAGTACCGTAGTAGCCAATGTAAACTGGGATCAGAAACTGGATTTTATAACGAAGGGATTAAGCTTCAGAGCTTTGGTTTCATTTAAGAATTGGAGTTATAATCAAAAGTTCCGTCTGCAAGGATATAATAGTTATCAGCTTTCCGATTATAAACAGAATGAAGACGGTTCCTATGACTTTACCAATACACCTATCGGAGAACCGAGTAATCATACGATGGGTGCCTTTTTCGGTACCAACGGTGACCGTCGGTTTTATATTCAGGGATACCTGAATTACGAACGTTCGTTCGGTTCGCACAATGTAAGTGGTATGTTGCTTTATAACCAGGATGATTACAATACGAATGTAAACAGCAGTCTTATTGCTTCGCTTCCAAAACGTAAAATGGGTGTGGCGGCACGTTTGTCTTATGATTACGATCATCGGTATATGCTTGAAGTAAATGCGGGCTACAATGGTTCTGAGAGTTTTGCCAAAGGGCATCGTTGGGGACTGTTCCCATCCATATCGTTGGGATGGAATATCAGTGAAGAAAAATTTTGGAAACCGATAAAACCGGTTATTTCCAATTTTAAAGTCCGCGGTTCGTATGGTTTGGTAGGTAACGATCAAATCGGCAGTGACCGTTTTGCTTATCTGGCAATCGTGAATTTGACTGAAAGCCCGTCTTATACAACCGGATATGGTGGTAGTACCACTTCATTATCAGGACCTACTTATAATCGATTCCAGAATAATGAACTTACGTGGGAAGTCGGAAATAAACTGAATGTGGGTGTCGATTTACAGCTCTTCAATTCATTAAATATCACTGTCGACGGATTCAGGGAGATTAGAGATAATATTTTTCAGCAGAAAAATTCCATACCGAATTATCTGGGAACTGCCAGTACTAAAATCTACGGCAATTTCGCTAAAGTGAAGAATACAGGATTTGACCTTGCTTTGGATTATGGAAAACAGTTGAACCGGAACTTTTCTATCCAGATGAAAGGAACTTTTACCTATGCACACAATGAGGTTTTGAAGTATGATGAAGCGGCAGGACTTCGTCCGGCATTATCGCAGGTTGGAAAGAGCCTGAACTCAATCTGGGGATATGTAGCAGACGGATTGTATATTGATGAAGCTGATATTGCGAATAATCTCAGTCGACTATCGGTAATATTGCTATTGCACCGGGCGATGTGAAGTATGTAGATCAGCCGGACGCGAGCGGTAATTATGATGGGAAAATAACATCAGATGACAGAGTGGTATTAGGATATCCCACAATTCCGGAGATAATATACGGATTTGGTCCCTCTATTACATGGAAGAATTGGGATTTCTCTTTCTTCTTTCAGGGACAAGCGCGCGTGTCATTTATGATGAGCGGTTTCGAACCATTTGGAACGCAAAGTAAAAATAATGTTCTGAAATGGATTTCTGATGATCATTGGAGCAAAGATAATCAGAACCCGAATGCACGGTATCCGCGATTGACACAATATAATAACAACAACAATACGGCGTCTTCTTCTTATTGGCTGCGGAATGCTTCGTTCCTGAAATTGCGGAATGCCGAAATCGGCTATCGTTTCAAATGGGCAAGAATCTATGTGAACGGAAGTAACTTGTTGACCTTTTCTCCATTTAAGCTATGGGATCCTGAAATGGGTGGAGGTGCCGGTATGAAATACCCGACACAACGTACATATAATGTTGGTATTCAATTAACTTTTAAATAATATATACTTATGAAGATAATATATAAACTCCTATTTTTGTTTTTGCTGACGATAGGATATAGTTCCTGCGACTTTCTGGATATTGTTCCGGATGAAATAACGACTGAGGCAGATGCATTTAAAGACCGGAATGCGGCTAAGAATTTTGTTTATTCTTGCTATGGCTATTTGCCGCAAAGTAATGTGGCATCAGGCAGTCTCGATTTGCTGACAGGAGATGAAGTGATAACGGCTTTTGAACATGAAACGTTTGCCAGTTTTCCAAAAGGCAACTATACGGCTTCTTCGCCGGTGATTTCTTATTGGAATACATTTTTTCAAGGATTGCGTCAATGCTATATATTTCTGGAAAATGTAGACAAGGTACCCGACCTGACTGAAAGTGTAAAAACAGACTATATCGCACAGGTTAAGTTTCTGATTGCTTATTATCATTATCAGTTGGCACGTTGTTACGGACCTATTATCCTGATCAAGGAACTACCGGATGTAAATGCTTCGCAAGCAGAATATTTACCCCGAACTTCATATGACGAATGTGTAGACTGGATATGCAATTTATTGGATGAAGCCGCAAGTTCATTGCCTGCCATACGTACCAATAAAGAAGATTACGGACTGGCAACCAGTGTAGGAGCTAAGGCTGTGAAAGCGAAAATGCTTTTGTATGCAGCTTCTCCGTTATTCAATGGAAACTCAAGTTTCTATAGTAATTTTACAGATAAATCCGGTAGTCAGTTAATGCCTCTGACTTATGATCCTAATAAGTGGGTAAAAGCAAAGACAGCTATTAAAGAGGCGATTGACCTTGCCGAGCAGAACGGACATGCTTTGTATGTAAAGCAAGACTATAAGATAGGTAATGAGGATGCGAATCCCTATCCGGCGGCAGGTCCTGTCCGGTGTCTTCGAACCAGCTTGGTCGATTGGGATTCGCGTAATCCGGAGGTTCTTCTGGCAGAAACGCGTAGTGAAGGCTCGTATGGTATACAAAACAAATCGTTACCATTTGTGACTGACGGCTGGGCGTGGAATGGTGTCGGCCCGACATGGACCATGTTAAATCGTTTTTATACTAAAAATGGTTTACCTTGGGACGAAGATCCGGAGTATAAAGATAAAGACAAATTAAAGATCGTCAATGTGGGTGCCAGCCATGCTGACGAGGCCTCAGTGAAGATGAATAAACACTCCTGTTTAATTTGGATCGCGAACCTCGCTTTTATGCTTGGGTAGCTTTTCAGGGTGGATATTACGAAGTGATGAACGGGTCAACTAATCCGGCCTATGTTATGAGTAACGGTAAGAAAGATAATTCGGATAGCAGATTGATATGCGATTTTGTATTGGGAGGTAACTGCAGTCGTGGTACGGCCACCGTACAGCGACCGGGTAACTATACTCCAAGTGGTTATCTGAACAAAAAAGGTGTCGATCCTAATACTGTTGTTTCTACAAATGCTACGAAATTGAATCAGTATCCCTGGCCCATTATTCGTCTTGCCGACCTGTATTTGGCATATGCCGAAGCATGTGTGGAGACTAATGATCTGGAGACAGCCAAACAATATCTGAACAAAGTCAGAGAACGTGCCGGTATCCCTACAGTAGAAACAGCATGGAGTGGTGTTGCTACATTGGATCAGACAAAATTACGTCAGATTGTACGGCAGGAGAGAATGAATGAACTTTATTTGGAAAACCAGAATTTCTGGGATATGCGCCGTTGGCTGCTGGCTGGACAATATTTTAATGTCAAGGCTAAGGGGTTGAATATTGCTGCTACTACCATAGAAGATTATGCGATAGTGAAGACTATTGACTTTGAGCGTAAGTTCGAGGCGCCGACTCAATATCTGTTGCCCATACCTTCTGCCGATATTAACAGAAATGAAAAATTAGTAAACAATCCGGGTTATTAATCTTTTTAAAGAGAAATGAAGATGAAAAAAATATTGCTTGGCCTGTGTGTGATACTGGGCCTGATAAATATGATCGGCTGCTCCAGCGATGAGAAGTATCCCATGCCGACCTCTATAGATCAGAATTCACTGTCGCTGAAGCCAAAGCCGGTGCTATCAAATTGAAATGGACCGTACCAGCCGATTCTAATTATTATTATGTAAAAGTGACCTATACATTACCTGAAGACGGGAAGAAATGTATGAGATTGGCAAGTGTGAATAGTGATACCATGTTGGTGGACAATCTGCTGCATCGGTATGGTGACATTAACTTTACATTGCAACCTTGCAATCGTGCCGGGGAAGCTTCGCAAAGTTGCAGTATCATGGCACAGGCACTTCCTGCTCTGAAACAGATCAAGACTGACGGAATCCTATAACCTTGTCTGCAAAACAGTTGTATACAGATGATCAGGAGAGTAGTGAAGGACCTATCGCAAACCTGGTGGATGGAAGGAATGACACTTATTTCCACATGTCATGGAGCAGTCCTACGCCTTTCCCTCACTATATTGTGGTCGACTTGGGTGAAGAGAATGCTTTGTCCACTTTCCTGTTCTCTTATGTTTGTCGTGACAATAACAATAAAGACAATCCCAAAGAGATGGATATTCTGGGCAGCAATACTTTTGATGGAAAGAATTATGATGAGAGCCAGACCACTTTGTTGGCGTCTTTGAGTAATTTGCCTAATACAAAAGCTGCGTCTTACGAATCGGATATAATAAAAGCCGGTGCATCTTACCGCTATCTTTGGTTTAAGGTGAAATCTTCTACAAGCGGCTCCAACTGGATTGCGTTGGCAGAACTCGGCCTTTCGAAGGTAATTGTGAAAACCTATGATCCGGAAACCGGAGAAACTACCATTGAGTAAGAAACTGTTTTGAATTTCTATACATATCTTTTTTGATTGACTTTTACCTATGTTTTGAGTGATATTCCGGTCTGTTTCGATTCTTTTAATCGTCAGATAGCTTGTTATCTTCCTCTTATAACAACCGGAATAACCGTGAAAATTCATCTCAAATCATTAGACGATTCATTCAAAAGCAGTTTCTAAAACAGGATTCAATAGGTACCTATATAATGTAGTATGAATTTGGCCACCTATGGTTGTCAGATTGATGCTAAATACGAGAATCAAGTAATTATTAAAAAGGAAATACAAGTGAAGTCTTTTATGAGAACAAAATTTGTATTTCCTTTGTTTTATTTATCTTATGTTTAATTTACCCTAATAACATGAAGAAACATCTAATTCTAATGATTTCTGCAGCTATTATCCCTCTGCTGCTGTATGCTTGTTCTGCTGAAGAAGAAAGAGCGTTAACATCGACTACTCTTGAGGTAGCACAGTCTGCCATTGATTTTAAAAGTGATGCAGGAACCCGTGACATCGCTATTGTTACCAATGCAGACCATTGGACGGCACGGTCTGATAAAGATTGGTGTTCGGTTGCTGTCAGCGAAAGTACATTGACGGTGAATGTGTCCGGATACGATGGAAAAGAGACAAGGGAGGCAGTGATTAAAGTTACTGCCGATGGATTGGCAGAAACTGTTAACGTACGCCAATTGGGATCAGAGCCTGCTATTTTGATATCCCAACAGATCTTTACCGTTGAGGCCAGTGGCAGTGATATCGCATTCGATGTAACTACAAATGTTTTGGTGACTATCACATTGCCGGAATGGATCAAAGAGAAACCGGCAGGTACACGTGCATCCGAAATGGTGACTACGACGCATAATTACATTGTTACAGCCAATCCGGAAGATAGTGAACGTACGGGCAATATCACCGTGAAAGAGGTCGGCGGAGAACTTGAGGCCTTGGTATCTGTTACTCAAAAAGGATTGGGAGAATATGAATCCGGAAATCTCGAGGGTATCAAAGACGATATTAAGGTTCCGGTAGAATCAGGTGAAGCAAGCTCTTTCCAGGGTGGCTCGAATATTGATAAATCATTCGATGGTGATATGAATACTATTTACCATTCTAACTGGAATAACGCGGGAGATCATTATTTCCCCATTACGTTGACTTATAATTTTGCTGCGGGTTCGGATATGGACTATCTTATATATTATCCCCGTACCTCAGGACCGAATGGTAACTTCAAGGAAGTGGAGATCCGTGTAAAGTCAAATGCGAATACCAGAGGGACCGATGAATGGAATACGGTGATGACTAAAAACTTCGGGGGGACGAATGCCGCAGTCCGTGTTAATTTTCCGAAGGCACAAATCGGAGTCACGTCGGTTCAGTTTATTGTCAAATCAGGATCGGGAGACGGGCAGGGATTTGCAGCTTGTGCCGAGATGGAATTTTATAAAAAGAATCCGGATGCATTCGACCCGCTCACTCTTTTCACCGATGGTACATGCTCTGAATTGAAGCCCGGACTTACCGATGAAGAAATAGAGAACTGTCCGTATTCATTCTACAAGAACATAGCTTACTATATGAAGCAGGGTAAGTATCCGGCAGAGTTCCGTATTCAGAAATATAAGGCTTGGCCCCATCCGGATGCCCAGTCAGAAACACATAAGACCAGTCCTTATAGCCTGCGTGATAATCCTACGGGAATTTCGGTTAAAGATGGAGAGCAACTGATGATTTTTGTTGGCGATACACATGGGCAGACTGTCAGTGCAGTGATTCAGAATCTGGATGTTCCCGGTGGTGATGGTTTCGGAGGAACCTCTTATCCGTTGTCTGAAGGGGCCAACAAGATTACGGCCCGGAATAAAGGATTAATGTATATTTTGTATCACACTCCTGACTATGAAACTGCTCAGCCTGTAAAGATACATATCGCTTCCGGACAAGTAAACGGCTATTTCGATGTAGCTAAACATCAGGCTTCCGATTGGAATAAATTGTTGAGTAACGCTGTGGATAAGTATTTCGATGTGGTGGGACATTATGCACATCTCACATTCCCGACCGAGCGTTTCCGTACTCATACTCCGGACGGGAAAGCATTGATCGATGCTTATGATCAGATTGTGAATTCGGAGATGGAACTGATGGGATTGTATAAATACAATAAACTGTTCAAGAATCGCATGTACCTGCATGTGATGTATACCAGCTATATGTATGCCACCAGTTATCATACTGCTTACAATGACGGTACTCTGGCCGAACTTTGTAATGTGGATAAATTGAAGACATCTGCATGTTGGGGACCTGCACATGAAATAGGGCATTGCAACCAGACACGTCCCGGATTGAAATGGTTGGGGACAACGGAGGTAACGAACAATATCATGTCCGAGTACATCCAGACTACAATTTTCGGACAGCCTTCTCGCTTGCAAACAGAAGATATGGAGATGGCAGTCGTAACCGTTATTCCAAGGCCTGGACCCAGATCATTGCGCAGGTGCACCACATGGAAATTTTGGAAGTGACAGCGATGTTTTCTGTAAACTCGTTCCTTTCTGGCAATTGGAACTCTATTTCGGTAAAGTACTCGGACGGACACCTCTTCAGCAATCTGACAAAGGAGGATTCTATCCGGATGTGTACGAGTATATCCGGACGCACGATAATCTGAGAACGGCCGGGGAACAGCAGACTGAGTTCGTTTATATCTGTAGTCTGATAGCTAAAGCCAACTTGCTGGATTTCTTCACGAAATGGGGATTTCTGACTCCGGTCGACATAACAGTGGATGACTACGGAACGGGCAAACTCACCGTTACCCAGGCCCGTATCGACGAAATACGAAGTCGTGTAGAGGCTTTGGGATATCCGAAACCGGATGTTGCTCTGGAATATATAACGGATAATTCTGTAGAACTTTATAAGGACAAACCCGGAATTGTAGCCGGTACAGCCACACGGAGCGGTTCGACATTTACCATGACCAACTGGAAAAATGTGGCAGCTTATGAAGTTGTAGATGAAACCGGTAAGAAAGTCTGTATCTCTGATGGGTTGTTAGCACCTTCCGGTACTGCTACGTTTACCATGAAAACCGCTTGGAAAGACGGCTTTAAGGTATATGCTGTTTCTGCTACGGGAGCCAGGACTGCAGTGACGTTTTAAAAGAGACTGACAGATAGTGCCGAACAGGCGAAGAGGGTACGGAGTGCTATGGAATTGCAGAAGCAAGGATGTATCTTCGTGCCTTCGTCTGCTCTGTGGCATACCTGTAGAGAACAAAATCATCATTTTCTTTCATAATTCGGAAAAAAACACGAAATTTGCGACACTTTTAAGTTTGAATTACTAACACCTTTAAATATAAGATAAAGAAAATGACTAAAAGTGCATTGCAAATTGCCAGGGCTGCTTATCAGCCCAAACTTCCGAAAGCGCTGAAAGGCTCAGTAAAAGCAGTTGAAGGCGCAGCTACACAATCAGTAGCCGATCAGGAAGCTATCCAGAAACTGTTCCCGAACACTTACGGAATGCCGTTGATTAAATTCGAAGAAGGTGAAGCTATCCAGCTCCCCGCTATGAATGTAGGTGTTATCCTTTCAGGAGGACAGGCTCCGGGCGGACATAACGTAATCTCTGGTCTGTTTGATGGTATCAAGACACTGAACAAAGACAACAAACTGTATGGTTTTATTCTGGGTCCCGGTGGATTGGTTGACCATAATTATATGGAACTGACTGCCGATATCATCGATGAATACCGTAATACAGGTGGTTTCGACATTATTGGTTCGGGACGTACCAAACTGGAAACTCCGGAACAATTCGAAAAGGGGTTGGAGATTATCAATAAATTGGGTATCAAAGCACTGGTAATCATTGGTGGTGACGACTCTAATACAAATGCCTGTGTTCTGGCCGAATACTATGCTGCCAAGAATGCCGGTGTACAGGTGATCGGTTGTCCGAAAACTATCGACGGTGACTTGAAGAACGAAATGATTGAAACTTCTTTCGGTTTCGATACTGCATGTAAAGTATACTCAGAAGTGATTGGTAACATCCAGCGCGACTGTAACTCTGCACGTAAATACTGGCACTTCATTAACTGATGGGTCGTTCGGCTTCTCACATTGCACTGGAATGTGCTTTGCAGGTTCAGCCTAACGTATGTATCATCTCTGAAGAAGTGGAAGCGAAAGATATGTCATTGGACGATGTAGTAACTTACATTGCTAAGATCGTTGCCGATCGTGCTGCTCAGGGCAACAACTTCGGTACTGTGCTGATTCCTGAAGGTCTGGTTGAGTTTATCCCGGCTATGAAACGTCTGATCGCTGAGTTGAATGACTTCCTGGCAGCCAATGCCGTTGAGTTCGCAAATATCAAACGTTCTCGTCAGCGCGAATATATCATCAGCAAACTGTCAAAAGAAAATGCTGAGATCTATGCAAGCCTTCCTGAAGGTGTAGCACGTCAGCTTTCTTTGGATCGCGACCCGCACGGAAACGTACAGGTATCATTGATCGAACTGAAAAGCTGTTGTCTGAAATGGTAGGAACAAAACTGGCCCAGTGGAAAGAAGAAGGGAAATACGTAGGTAAATTTGCTGCACAGCACCACTTCTTCGGTTATGAAGGACGTTGCGCTGCTCCATCAAATTACGATGCTGACTACTGCTACTCACTGGGTTACACAGCTTCTATGTTGATTGCTAACGGTAAGACCGGTTACATGTCATCTGTACGTAACACAACTGCTCCTGCTGCTGAATGGATCGCAGGCGTGTGCCCATTACAATGATGATGAACATGGAACGTCGTCATGGCGAAATGAAACCGGTAATCCAGAAAGCATTGGTGAAACTGGACGGAAAACCGTTCCTGACATTCGCTGCTAAACGCGATCAGTGGGCGTTGAATACAGATTACGTATATCCGGGCCCGATTCAATACTTCGGTCCGACGGAGGTTTGCGACCAGCCGACTAAGACACTGCAACTGGAACAAGCTAAGTAAGCTTTTCCCCGCATTACAATAGTAGAAACCCATCGGGGCGGATTGATTCAATTCCCTTCGGTGGGTTTTTAGTTCATCTGAATATCCCTATTTTATATGAAACGACTTTCTACCTATGCCTGCTGGCAGCAGGCTTTTTCATTCCGGGACAAGCACAGCAAGCCCGTCCGACGGTGCTTGATTCGGTTTACGCTCCCCTGAAAGTGGCTACACCTCCTTCCGATGCTTATATCGGCTTGTCGCTTCTCGATAACGGTGAGATCAGACACTATAATTATGGAGAACAGGCTGTGGCAGGTACTGTATATCTGTCCAGTACCGATCATGGTTTGACCTGGAAACGGGTGAACCGTCCCAAAGAAATGCCTTTTGCCGATTGTCAGAGCCCTGTCAGTAAGGAGTATATTCGTCTGGTAGATATGGGGGCAATGGGTGTTTATTGCATCCGTACTTCCGGTGGATTGACAGGAGGACGTACTCTTACGAAGGTGGCCGATCGTAACTCCATCATGATTAAACCGCCTGTATTTATCCGAAACGGCAAACGTATTGTCGTGGCTGCTCACGGAGGGGTAACACCGAAAGGGTGCTATACCTATTTTTCCGATGATGACGGTCTGACCTGGAAATGCTCGAATACAGTCACATCCCCCGATCATCAGGGAGGAGGCTTCCATAAAGGTATCCGTTGGAATCATGGTGCTGTGGAGCCTACGGTGGTCGAACTGAAGGACGGAACTCTCTGGATGTTGATGCGTACTTCACAAGACTTCCATTATCAGGCTTTTTCTAAGGACGGCGGACAAACCTGGGGCGAATCGGAACCATCGCCTTTTTATGGTACCATCACGATGCCTACTTTAGGCGGTTGGCCGACGGACGACTGTTGCTTTTCTGGTGCAATACGACTCCTCTTCCCGAAAAGGAGGGTACGGATGGTGTTTGGGATGATGTGTTCACCAATCGTGATGTGACTCACGTGGCGGTTTCTGATGATGATGGAAAGACTTGGAAGGGTTTTCGCGAACTTTACATGGATCCCATGCGCAATGATATCGACTATGCCGTTCATGGTGGCGGGATTGACCGTGGCGTTCATCAGGCACAGTTTGTAGAAGTAGCTCCGGGTAAGGTGCTGGCATCTATCGGTCAACATCCTCTTCATCGTGCTATGATGATGTTCGATGTGAATTGGTTGTACGAGAAGAGCCGCTTCAACGACTTTACCGACTCTCTTTCACAATGGAGTACATTCAACTACATGAATGGTATCAAAGGACATTGCGCTTATAATCGTATACAGGGTTGTATGCTCGAACCCCATCCCTGGAAGGAAGGTCGACAAGTGCTTCATCTGACTTACCGGCCGGATGCTTCACTGGTGGCAGATACACGTGGTGCGGTATGGAACTTTCCGGCTATGAAGAAAGGAACGTTCACCGTCAGTTTATGTATTCCCGAAGGGAGTCATTCGGTTTCGTTGTTATTGAATGATCGCTGGATGAATCCTTCGGACACCGTAGCCCGTTACCAGTCTATGTACGAACTTCCACTCACCCGTAAGCAACTCGGAGTGAAGGATGACCGTTGGCACGAGGTTTCTTTGGAATGGGATTTGTTGCAGAAGCGCCCGCAGGCACGTGTCCGGGTAGATGGGCGGCTTCGTCCGTTGCGCCTTCCGCTCAAGAACAAATCTCAGAATGGAATTAGTTATGTTCATTTCATCGCTCCTCCTGCTGAGGCTAATCCGGGTGTTTATCTGGAGTGGGTGAGGGCAGAAGCTGATGGAGCCATCTAGGAATGAATTCATTTCACCACAGATTACACGGACTTTCATAGATTAATGATTTTATTTCATTGAGAATCAAATTAAAGTATCTGTGGTAATCTGTGTAATCTGTGGTGAATCAAACTCTAAATAAGAATAAAAATCAATGAAGTCTTCACGAAACACTTCTACCTCCGGCAAACCCGCTTCCGGTCGTCGTACACCGGCACGGAAGACGAAAGCGAAAAAGAAAACTACCCGCACCATGCCCGTTTGGATGCGCAATACCCTTGCGCTTATTGTGGTCGGGGTATTTTCTCTCACTTTCTATTATTTCGTTATCCGCCCTTATTCTTATCGTTGGAAGGAGTGCTACGGACGGAAGGAGTATGGCGTTTGTATCCCTTGTGGCTATGAGGTGCATGGCATCGATATCTCCCATTATCAGGGGAACATCGACTGGAAGGAGTTGAAACAAAACAGAGAAACGGATTTTCCGCTTCACTTTATTTTTATGAAAGCCACCGAGGGAGGAGATCATGGTGACGATACTTTCAAAGACAACTTCGAACAAGCACGTCGCCATGGCTTTATTCGTGGGGCCTACCATTTCTTCACTCCACGTACGGATGCCTTGAAGCAGGCGGACTTTTTTATCCGTACCGTGAAACTCGATAGTGGAGATTTGCCTCCGGTGCTCGATGTCGAACTGACGGGTAAGAGGCCTAAAAAAGAGTTGCAACAAAATATTAAGAAATGGCTCGACCGAGTGGAGGCACATTATGGTGTAAAACCTATTCTTTACACTTCTTATAAATTCAAGACCCGCTATCTGGACGACTCGCTTTTCAATGCTTATCCCTACTGGATAGCCCACTATTACGTTGATTCGGTGAGGTACGAAGGTAAATGGCACTTCTGGCAGCACACTGATATCGGAAGTGTGCCCGGTATTCATCACGATGTAGATCTGAACGTATTCAACGGTTCGCTCGAAGATCTGAGGAAGATGACCATGAGATGAACTTTACCCTCTTTCCCTGCGTTATATTTCTAAAAAAAAGAAATACAGATGAATATAGCAATAAGCGGGGCCTCCGGTTTTATAGGCAAGCATCTTACAGAGTACCTTACAGAAGCGGGACACCGGGTAGTCCCTCTGGGGAGGCCTATGTTCCGTGAAGGCACATCGGGGCATTTAATTCAGGCTCTGTCACATTGCGATGTTATCATCAATCTGGCAGGAGCACCCATTAGCAAGCGGTGGACACCGGAATACAAAAAAGAACTTTATGACAGCCGGATTAAGGTGACGCACTGCATCATCCGGGCAATGGATGCAGTAAAGACGAAGCCGCGGTTAATGATTTCCGCCTCTGCCGTAGGATATTATCCAGAGAAGTACATTCGATGAATATACCAATACCCGGGGAAGTGGCTTTCTGGCGGAACTTTGTTATGCATGGGAGAAAGAAGCCCGCCGTTGTCCGTCGCAGACAAGGCTGGTAATCACCCGCTTCGGCATTGTGCTGTCACCCGATGGCGGGGCGATGGAACAAATGCTTCGTCCCCTCCGGATAACGCGGGTAGCCGGTGTGATCGGTCCGGGTACACAGCCTTTCCCCTGGATTGCTATTCAGGATCTTTGTCGGGCGATGGAGTTTATTATCAGGCACGAAGAGGCAAGCGGAGTTTTCAACCTGGTGGCTCCGCAACAAGTTTCACAGTATGCATTTACTCAGGCAATGGCAGCACGCTATCATGCCTGGATGAAGGTGGTCGTACCGCGTTGGTTCTTCCGGATGCGATATGGTGAGGCAGCTTCCTTCCTGGCATCAGGACAGAATGTGCGTCCCACACGTTTGCTCGAGGCCAGCTTCCGCTTTGCGAAGCCGACGATAGAAGATTTCTTCGAAGGTACGGATCATGCTGTTGTAGATCGATTGGATTTGCACCGCTACATGGGTACGTGGTATGAGATAGCCCGTTTCGACCACCGTTTTGAGAGAAGATTATCGGAGGTGACGGCCACTTATACGCTGATGCCCGACGGGACGGTCCGTGTGGAGAACCGGGGATGTAAGCATAAGAAACCCTATGATGTTTGTAAGACAGCGGAAGGACGTGCTAAGATACCCGATCCGTCTCAACCGGGTAAACTGAAAGTATCGTTTTTCCTGTCTTTTTATTCAGACTATTATGTATTGGAATTAGATCAGGACGAATACAATTATGCTCTGATCGGTAGCAGTTCTGATAAATATTTATGGATACTGAGCCGTGCACCAATTTTGCCGGAAGAGATTAAGAAGAAGTTGCTGGATGCTGCCACCCGCAGGGATATGATGTGAAGAAACTGATCTGGGTGGAGCAAAGAGAAAAAAAAATAATGTAGTCTATATTAACCTAAACAAAAAGGAGATTAGAAAATGGAAGAATATGAAGTAATTCACCGCCCGGAGCGGAATCGTTTTGAATTGGAGAAGAATGGAATGACTGCCTTTGTGGAATATGAAGTCGAAGATGGAGCACTGGATATTATGCACACTATCGTACCTCCTCCCTTGGAAGGAAAGGGAATTGCGGCCGCACTGGTAGAAGCGACTTATAAATATGCCTCTGCGCAGGGGTTGAAGCCCAAAGCAACGTGTTCGTATGCCGTCGCATGGCTGAAACGGCATCCGGCGGAATAAACCGTCCGGATTGAGGCCTGTTCGGAGAATGAACCGTTTTTGGGTTCACCACGGATTACACGGATTAACACAGATTCTTTGTATCTTAGTATCAATGCTCTAAGTTTAACTCACCACAGAGCAACACAGGGTAACACAGAGTCTCACAGAGAATATCTTTCTCTTCAACGCTCTATTGACCAAGAGATTATAAGAGTTTGTGTTGATCCGTGTAATCCGTGGTGAACTTGTTCTGTTACCATTCCGTCATAAAATCCCTCGGAGGAAGCTGACTGTTGCCCATCCTCTTCACTGTTTCCACCTTTTCAGCATTGGGAAGAATTGCTTCATGTTTGCAATGGCCTCTTCCTTCGTCATTTTCACTTCCGAGCCTTTATTGAATTCGTCTACGAACTGTGCGCATTGGTTAATCATTTCGTCCATCGTGCATTCCACGGTGAAATGTCCGTCGGCATAACAATAGGTGCAATACTCTTCGTTTTTGCTACCATCCTTTTCTGTTCCCAATACTTCCGGGTTGAGCGGCATGCCGCAGCTCTGGCAAAATTTCTGTTCCATTCTTTTTCTGTTTTTAATAGGTTATTCAATAGGGATATATATTCTTGTCACGTAATCTTTTTCTTCCATATCTGGTTCGCAATTAAGATATTCTTCAAATGAAGTTGCATCACGAAATGCTGTAGGCAGTGGATGCGAGTAAATCCGGTCATACATTTCTTGCAAACCACTGTAGCTTCCGCGGAGTGTGTAGACGGCATAGCGCCCCTGCGGAATCGTCTTCATGCCAAAAGCGCCTTGCGGTGATACATCGTGTTCCACTGTTGCACAAGCGTAAAAGCGGCATTGTTCGGTTTTCGTTACTGTGGGGTCGTCAAAGCTGATGCCTATCCAGCGGGTAGAAGGAGTCAGAAGACCGTTTATTTGGAGAAAATCTCTCAGTTTTCTCCACGCTTCTATGTAAGGTTCCTCTTCACCATAACGCCCGATGATGCGGATATATACCAGCTTCAATTCCGGTTCTGTCAGAATTTCCGGTTTCAGAGACTCCTTTTTCAGGGTGCTGAATTCTTCGTAACGTTCTGCACGCCGTTTGCGGTAGGCGGTGGGGATATGCCGAAAAACTGCTTGAATGCTTTCGATAACGATTGTGGCGTTTCGTATCCGACCATCTCTGCCACTTGCGCCAGACGGATATTCTTCATTTGCAGGTACATTACCGCACGTTCCACTCGTTGCCGGGCGATGTACGTAGCCAGCGGTTCGTGCAGGTAAGCCCGCATAATGCGATGGAAATGATACTCCGATAGGCATACTTCACGTGCCAGTGTTTCCACCCGCAAAGGTTCGTTGAGGTGTGAGTTGATATAATCTATCACCCGGTTCACCTGTTGCAGATATTTCTCTTCAGTATCGCTCTTCATTGTTTTTGTTCCGTTGGGTTCCGGGACAAATGTAGCGGGTTTTACTGAAAGAGCGGTTATCCGATCTTGCTATTTTTTTCTGTCGGTTTCTGTCCTGTCCGTATGGGTAATTGTTTCCATATCCGGCGCGGAATCATTCGCCAGAAAAAGACGATAATGGCATAGCGCCAGTCTATCACACTACCCGTTGGTGGTGGTTCAGTGCCCGTACAATCCGTTTGGCTACCTTTTCCGGCCGCATCAGTAGCGGATAGTGTTTTCCGTCGTTCAGCAAGTCGGTAGATACGAATCCCGGGCGGATGTCCGTGAAGCGGATGTTCAGTTTTTGCATTCCGGCCAGCTGTTCCAATGCATCGATG